>Ga0209644_1000034_pt1 | contig 102509 bp, 89 predicted proteins | sample ETNvirome_2_1000_FD_184069 | JGI IMG/M metagenome (GOLD analysis project Ga0209644, IMG submission 184069) | Marine viral communities from the Pacific Ocean - ETNP_2_1000 (SPAdes) (version 2) | ecosystem: Environmental > Aquatic > Marine > Oceanic | place: Pacific Ocean | collected 2013-06-22 | reverse complement strand
CGCCCAGATGTGGCTGCCTCATATGCGGTTCCTGTTCGTCGGGCCAGGAGTTTGCCTACAGCTTCCTTCAGATTCCGCCTCACGACGAACACCCTTGCTGTTCAGCTAACGGTTCCCGCTATCAGGGGCCGTAGGGGACTTTCACCCCCAAGTCATCCGGCCAACCACCACGGCGGACCGGATAGCGCCTAATTGGCGCTGCGCGCCATGCCTGGCGCACCATAAAAAAACCCCGGCCATGCTTGGCCGGGGTAGTAGTAACTCCTCCGTAATCCTTCTTCACGAGCCTCCAGTTCTCGTGCATCCCTGGTCTTGCAAGCGTTCCGTGCTTGCTCCTGCTCCTTAACACCTCTCCTTGTGTTACTGCCCACCTTGAACCTTATATGTGTCAAATACATTAACCCGAGATAGAAATAGCAGCACTTTGATTATTTTTTTGGTCTGTGCATTTTCAAGGGCTGCGCTGAACCACGCACGCGGATAAAAATGTGCGAAACCGCTAGCCAGCAGCTAGGCTTAAGGCACACTTATTTCTCAGAGGAAGAGAACATGCCGTCTACCACTACCATTGTTGTTGTCGTTGTTGTGATTGCCGTGACAATTTTTGGCTTTAGCGGTGGGCTACCGTTTTAAAGTCAGTAACTTTACTAACGCGAACGACGCCTTTTCATTCGGTACATTTTCACGTCTGCATAATTCAGTAGCGTATCAGCATCTTTGCCGTCTTCTGGGTAGGTGGCCACACCCACACTGCAAGACGGCATGCCGATATCCCGCATATCCGCCCCTCCTACCTCTGCCGCGAGCGGTTCAGAGAGCACCTCCAGTATTTGGGCAGCTTTTTCGATGGCGGCCTCTTTAGAGTGAACGTCGGTTAATATCACCGTAAATTCATCGCCCCCCATACGTGCCACCGTATCAGTCTCACGCACGCAGCCACTCAAACGGCGAGCTACCTCGCAAAGCACCGCATCTCCCACCGCGTGGCCATGCACATCGTTAATTCGTTTGAAGTCGTTTACATCTAAAAACAGCAGCGCAAAACGGTTTTGATAGCGCTTTGCCGTACTTAACGCTGCCTCCAAACGACCGTAAAACAATGAACGATTGGTCAGTTTGGTGAGCGGATCGTGATGTGCAAGAAAGCGCAGGTCGTCTTCCGCTTGCACCTGAGCGGTTACATCTCGAGCAACGCCAATTCTCACCTGCTCTTCATCCGACCAACGGGCCGACCAAAGCACATGCACCACGCTGCCGTTCTTATGTAGGTAGCGGTTACGAAAATCGAGATGGGGCTGCCCATTCATCACCCGCCTAATGGAGGCTTTGGTTATAGCCAAATCTTCCGGGTGCATATAGTGAGTAATTAGCGTGCCTACCAGCTCATCGGCACGGTAACCCAGCAGCGATTCGCAGGCATCGCTGACAAAAAGAATCTTATGATCCGCATCCACGACGAACACAGCGTCGAGCATCAAATGAATCAGCTTAGGATAAAGCGCCTGCAAATCAACGGACATGGGCAGCCTAGTCGGGTGACTTTTCTCGAGTATAGACGGATCGTGGGTCGTCAGGGCAACTCTTGTGTCGGTGGGGGAGGCATTCTGCACGCTAAGGCATGAGCGCTGTTTGTTTATTCGCGAAAATCTCGGATCGGGTAGGGGCCGGGGTCACCCCCGGCGCCCTCCCACACCACCGGGCATACGGTTCCGTACCACGGCGGTTCATGAAGAACGACTAAGCCATCTTACCGTATCGAGTACCGAGATCAGACCCAGACGGTCGAACCACTTCCGTGGTAGGGCCTGGTTCATGTGCGACGCTCCGGCGTTCCACCAAGGGCCTCGACCATTTCCCGCTGACTTCCAGGCACGTTGCTCGTCCAGACCCAGTGCCAGGAGTTTACGGCGCCGGGTTTGTGGGCGCTTCCATTGCCGCCAGATCACGCAACGTAGTCGGCGTCGCATCCATTGATCCAGCGCTTCCAACGGGCGCTTCACGTCGACGAGGCTGAAGTAGCTGGCCCAGCCCCGTAGGACCGGGGTCAACTCTTCGATCACGCGCCGTATGTTGCGCCCCCTGCCACGCTTGAGGATCTCGCGGACACGCTGCATCAGGTGCTGCAGGCTGGTCTTGGCTAGCGTCAGTTTCGGCTGCTTGTGCCGAGTGAGACTGTAGCCCAGATAGCCGCGTTTCCATGGCCGATCCACCGCACTTTTGTGGCGGTTGACCGTCAGCCGGAGTGAGTTCTCGAGAAAATCACTCAGGCTGGCCATGACGCGCTCGCCCGCTCGCCGACTCCTGACATACACCTGCAGGTCGTCGGCGTAGCGGCAGAAGCGGTGGCCGCGACGTTCCAGCTCCTTGTCCACGTCATCCAGCAGAATATTCGCCAGCAGCGGACTCAGCGGTCCGCCCTGGGGTGTTCCCTGCTGGCGTGGCGCAGCCAGACCGTCCTGGAACATCCCGGCTTCCAGGTAGCGGCGGATCAGGCGCCGTACCCGCTTGTCGCGGATACGGCGCGCGACCCGGGCCATCAGCAGGTCGTGGTTCACCCGGTCAAAGAAGGCTTTCAGGTCAAGATCGACCACCCAACGGTGGCCGGCCGCCACATGGGCCTTCATCGCCGAGACGGCCTGCTGGGCACTGCGCCCTGGCCTGTAGCCGTAGCTCGATGCCGAGAATGTCGGATCGAAGATCGGCGTCAGTACCTGAAGCAGCGCCTGCTGGATCAGCCGGTCGGTCACCGTGGGGATGCCGAGCTGCCGCGTCCCGCCCTTGGGCTTGGGAATCTCGACGGCTCGGATCGGGCTGGGATGATACTCACCGGCCAGCAGCCGCTCGCGCAGCGTCGGCCAGTACTGTTTCAGGTGATCGGCCAGCTGGTCCACCGTCATGCCATCGGCACCCGGTGCGCCTTGGTTGGCAACCACCTTCCGGTAAGCCCGCGCCATGTTGGCCTTCGCTACCACGGCCTCCATGAGCGGGGCGGGCTCCGCTTTCGTCCACGATGACGACGCCGGGACCGTCTCGACGCCCACCGGCCGGGACTCAGGGTTCCGCCCCTGCCCCTCTGGGTGGGTGACGGTATCAGCGTCAGTGTCTGTCTTCATGATCTACTAGAGTAACGCCCGGCTCGAGGCAGATCATCGTGCCCTGCCCGCGCTTAACTTCAACGATGCCGATCGCCTGAAGCATCTTAATTGCCTCGCGAACGCTCGACTTACCGATCCCTAACGTCTGAGTCAGCTCGGCCTCAAATGGTAAATAATCGCCGGGGAGAAGCTCTCCGCGAATTAAAGCCGTTTTTATTCTTTCAAGCAGTTGCAGGGTGACCGAGCTGCGATCAATGGAATTGCCGAAAGACTCTTTTGATGTGATCGGCAGTGTGGTTAGGCGTTTCAGACTCATTCTGACATATCGTATTGGAGTGCCGTAGAACATCGAAAACCCTTTTTTGCCAATAGTTTTATACCTAACCAGCGACAGTTTCGAAGTTTGTTATTCTTAGTATTTGTAATTTCTTGCTTGCAGATAAATTGCAATCATGTCTAGGGGCTGTTGACGTTTCACATCGGTAACCAAAGGAAGCCACAGGCTAAAGCAACCATGTTCTCATAGTTTCGCTTGAGTTTATCGTAGCATGTCGCGCTAGCCCGGTAATGCTTCATCCGTGCAAACGCATTCTCGACCAAGTATCGATATCGATTTAACCCACTGTACAAGCTGGCTTTTCATTTATCGAGTAGCGCTTACGCGGAATCACCGGACGCGTCTTTTGTGCATTTATCAGCTGGTGAATAGTGTCACTGTCTTAGCATTTATCAGCCACTAGCGCCTCGCTGGAAGATAACTCAGCAATCAGCGCCGGGGCTTCCTTGCTGTCATGCACCTCGCCTCCCATAAGCCTGAAGGCAATAGGGAGTCCGTAAGCCACTACCAAATGAATCTTACTGGTATTACCCCCGCGGCTTTTGCCGATAGCCTCAGTATTATCACTGGCCGCGCCTGCGCTGTGCTGATGTGCCTTGGTATAGGTGCCATCAGTGGAGAGCCATTCGACATTGGGATCGTCCAACAAAGCGCCGAAGATAGCCATCAACTTGCCAGCTGCCAACCAGGCATTGAAGCGCTGATAGACCGTGTTCCAGCGGCCAAAGACCTCGGGTAAATCACGCCATGGGCAGCCGGAGCGCATTCGATAAAGAATGCTTTCCACCGTCATTCGTAGATCGGCTGAGATAAATCCTTTGTTGAAGCAGGATGGTTTTTAGCTTCGCCAATGTTCATTATTGAGCATCAGTCGGGGCATTGCAGGCTCGCAGAGTGATGGCTTCGGAAGCTCTACTCTGCGGGTTTGCTCTTGTTTTGCCAATATCCCTGCCCTGAAACTTCAACAGCCCCTAACCTCTCCCCACCGCTGCATGGCCTCAAGTAGTTCTCGTAGCAGTGGGCGCACTTCAGCGGCACGGTCTTCACGATAGGCAAAGATTGGTTGTTCGTCGCATGGTTCGTTCATATAGGTACGCTGGGAAAGTTCGAGCTGTACGGCGTGAATATGGTTAGTTGGGTCTCCATAGCTACGGGTAATATGCCCCCCCTTGAAACGACCATTAATCACATGACTAAAGCGAGATTGGGCGGCACACACTGTTAGTAACCGCTGACTAAGCTCCGGATTACAGCTCTGCTCCTCAAAGGTACCCAGATTAATATCAGGCAGTTGGTCGTCGAAAAGCCGCGGTATCTTTGAACGGATAGAGTGCGCGTCAAATAGCAGCGCATAGCCGAAGCGCGCCTTTAGCCGCGCCAATTCGCCTGCCAGAGCGTTGTGATAGGGGCGCCAAACATGCTCTTTGGCCCAGTCGCGCTGAGCCTTAGTGGGTTCCTTCCCCTCTTCAAACAACGGCTCACCGTCGAAGTCGGTGCTGGGGAACAGCCCGGTCGTCGCGCCAGTATAGAGTGGCGTATCACTCTCCGGCCGATTAAGGTCGATAACGTAGCGCGAATAGCGCGCCTCAATACGGCTCGCCCCAAGCTCGGCGGCGAAGTTGTAAAGCTTGGGAATATGCCAGTCGGTGTCGGCAAGGCTGAGCGCAGCTTTATTAAGCCCCGCCTCTACCTCCGGCGTTAGCGCGGTGCCTGCGTGAGGCATTGAAATCAATAGCGGCGTATCGCCCTGGGTGAGTTGGTAACTTTCGATCATGCCTCTATCTCCTTACCTGCTTTGAATACCGTGACCGGCAATTGCCCGCCCAGCCAGTAGCTAAGCTCCGCTGGACCGGTAATATCCCATACGACCGCGTCTGCCCATTTACCTACTTCTAGCGAACCGTGAGTGGCCTCAATACCCAGCGCTTTAGCGGCATTGATGGTCACGCCTGCCAGCGCTTCTTCAGGGGTAAGGCGGAACAGCGTGCAGCCAAGATTCATCATCAAGCGTAACGACAGCACCGGCGACGTACCGGGATTAAGGTCGCTGGCCAGCGCCATGGTGACGCCCTGCTCACGAAAGGCTGCAATCGGCGGCAGCTGGGTTTCACGTAGCGTCAAGAAGGCCCCCGGCAGTAACACCGCGGCAGTGCTGCTTTGTGCCATCGCACGCGCATCGACTTCATCGGCGTACTCAACATGGTCAGCGGAAAACGCACCAAACTCCGCAGCCAGTTGGCAACCGCCAAGGTGCGACAGTTGCTCAGCATGTAGCTTGAGCGGCAGGCCCAGTTGCTTGGCGGTTTCAAATACGCGCCGCATCTGTTCCACAGAGAAGGCGATACCTTCACAGAAGCCATCGACGGCGTCGACAAGGCCTTCCTTCGCCAGTGTCGGCAGAATTTCCTCGCAGACTAGATCTATATACTCATCGCTACGTTCGCGGTATTCGGGCGGCAGCGCGTGGGCCGCAAGGCACGTCGTAAGCACTTCGACAGGTAGCCGTTCCCCCAGCGCCCGGGCCACCTTGAGCATTTTGCGCTCGCTCTCCAGATCAAGCCCATACCCCGACTTGACCTCTAGCGTGGTGACGCCTTCGCGCAGCAGTACTTTGGCGCGCTTCTCAGCGCTGGCCAGTAATTCGTCAAAGCTGGCCTCGCGAGTGGCCCGCACGCTGCTAACGATCCCACCGCCCTGTTTAGCTATCTCGCTATAGCTCACGCCCTCCAGGCGCTGCTCAAACTCATTACTGCGGTCACCGCCAAACACCAGATGCGTGTGGCAGTCGATCAACCCTGGAGTTAGCCAGCGCCCACCCAGGTCACGCACTTCATCGAATGCAGCATCGCGGTCAAGTTGCGCCTCAGTGCCAATCCAGGCGATGCGTCCCGCGTCTATAATCAGCGCCGCATCGCGCACAATTCCGTAGCGGCCACCCGCCAGGGTCACCGCATGGCAGTGGTGCCATAGCTGTTTCATGCTTCCTCCTAATCGCTAGGCTGCCGACTCGGCAGTAAGTTCGGGGCAATAGACAGGAGCTTATCGATCACTTGAGTCTCCTTTAGGCGCTGGTAAGTCGCCTCAATATCCAGGTGCAGCGCATGCTCTTCCTGGTAAGCAGGCAAGACGTCTCGCAGTGATTTCCAAGCCAGCGACGTGCCCTTGGCAAACTCATCGCTGCCAATTAAATCAAGGGCCTGAGAGGCGAGTAGATATTCGATAGCAAGAACGTAGAAAGCATTTTCGAGGGTCTTGTCCAGTTTCAGGGCAGCACTTTCGCCAAAGCTTAGATGGTCTTCCTGGAGGCCCGAGGTGATAAAATTGTCGGTTACTGCGGGCTGCGCCAGACGTTTGTTATCCGCCACCAGGGAAGCCGCCGAGTAGTGGGCGATCATCATGCCGGACTTGACGCCGCTTTCAGTGGTCAAGAAAGGTGGCAGCTGATTCGCCTGGGGGGTCACTAAACGGTAGGCGCGCCGCTCTGAGATCGAACTCCACTCACAGGCCGCGATGGCCAACAGATCGCAGGCCATCGCCACCGAGGCGCCGTGAGGATTAGCCTGGGTCACAGTCTGGTTGTCATCTTCAACTGGAACCACTAACGGGTTATCAGTAGCAGAGCGGAGTTTCTTCTCTTCCATCTGAAATAAACACTACATTATGAATGAAGCAATACCCATAGACAGCGGAATGGCTATTACCATCGTCAGGGCTGTTCTGACCACCCAGACGACCGTCAGTCCATAGAATGAAATCGGGATATTGGTCGCCATGATGCAAGGAATTGAGGCAGATACGAAGAGAATAGAAGAGATGGCCGTAATCCCCGCCACCAGCTTCGAGACAACATCAGCCTCTGCCATGATCAACGCGGGAAGGAACATCTCTGAGTAGCTCGTAGACACTGCTGAAGAGAGTTCCAGCCCATTCTCCATGCCAAAGAGTAGCGTGATGGGGTAGAAGATATACCCGATGTAGTCAAAGGCTGGCGTGTACTTCTCAATCAACAGGCTGATCGTGCCGACCGAGAGAATGGTTGGAAGGATGGTCATCGTCATCACGATGCCATCCTTGAGGTTATCCTTGACCAGGTTGAGGAAACTCTTCGGGCTGTTGGCGACCCCAATGGCTTCCGCCACTGCCGTTGCCACGCGATTTCCCTTGTCCGGTGTCGCTTCTCGATTCGAGGCGTGATCGTCCATGCTGGAGATGGGAGGAATGCGTGCACTGATAGCCGTTACCACAACCGTAGTGAACAACGTTGCCAGGAAGAACACTACCCAGATATCCATCAGCCCCAGTGTTCTGGCCACGATTACCATGAAAGCGACGGATACCGTGGAGAACCCCGTAGCAATAATGGCAGCCTCCTTCGCGGAGTACTCCCCACTGAGGTAAGCCTTGTTGGTAATCAAGAGCCCAACGGCAAAACTGGTGATGAATGACGCCACCGCGTCAATAGCAGACCGTCCGGGCACCTTGAACGCCAGGCGCATGAAGGGCTGGGTCAAAGTCCCGACCAGCTCCACCAGGCCATAGTTGACCAGAAGCGGCATAAAGATGGCGCCAATCGGCACCAGGATACCAACCGGAATGACCAGCGCCTTCCAGAGAAACTCCAGCATGAAGGGCTCGTAAAGCGCTGCCGGGCCGGCCTTGAAGATGACCATGCCTGCCAGGACCAGGCCGATGAACTTGAAGAGGGTGAACACGATACTGCCAAAGCCCTGTCGCCAGAACTTCTGCATGATGGGTAATACCGAGCCACCAATGATAAGCAGCAGCGCGTACCATTGGCTGTTTTCACCCAGCAGGTTCTCACACCAGATCACCAAATGGTCGAGAAGAATGGTGTTCTTCTCGGCTATTGTTATCGGAACGAAGAAGACCATGATTCCAAGGAAGCTCGGAATCGCCACCCTCAAGATTTCGGCAAGTGAATGTTTTCTCTTGGCATTGTTGTCAACAGCGCTATTGTCCATTTCCCGCATCCTCTTAGCTTAGGATGACGACAGGGGAGAAGGTCTCCCCCATCGGCCAGTTATCAAGGGCGACCTTCGAGGCCATCTGCTTCATCTTCAGAAGCTTTCGGGATCTTCATCTCGAAACGGTTATCTACCACCGTATAATCGTGATAGCCCATGCGCGCGATAGGACGCGCTTTCATGATGTCGATCTTACCTTCTTCGGTAATGAACTCATCCTTGACGTGAATCTTCACGACTTCTGCAAAGACAATATCGATCGTACCCACGTTCGAGTTGCCTTTGAGACGGTGCGTCGAGATGTACTTGCACTCGAAATGACAGGGGCTATCTGCCACCATCGGCACATTGGACAGGTCAGCCTTGACCGTCTTCAATCCAGCGAGACTGATTTCACTTTCACCATACGGCACCGCCATGGCGGACGTGTTCATGGCGTCCTTGAGATCAAAGGTCACCATGTTCCAGACGAACCAGCCGGTCTTCTCTGCGTTGATGACCGTATCTTTGCGCCGGCCATCGGGATACTGGTTGGCAGCAAACATCACCATCGGCGGATCAAACGTCAGGTTCTGCCATTGACTGTAAGGTGCCAGGTTCTCGACCCCATCCGGGCTGATAGAAGAGAGCCAGCCGATCGGGCGCGGAACGGTACAGCTTTTGAAGGGTGAGTAAGGCAGCGGGCACTTCTCACTGTTCGGCATATATTTCATGTCATGTCCTCTTGTTTGTTGGAGTCAGGCCGTTCACTTGACCATCGGCAGATCAAGGTCGTTTTCACGGGCACAGTTCTTGGCGATCTCATAGCTGGCATCAGCGTGGCGCATAACGCCAGTAGCCGGATCATTCCGCAGCACGCGGCCAAGTCGTGCGTGGGCATCATCGGTACCGTCGGCGACGATCACCACGCCCGAATGCTGGGAGTAACCCATGCCCACCCCGCCGCCGTGGTGAAGGGAGACCCAGGTGGCGCCTCCGGCGGTGTTGAGCAGCGCATTGAGCAGCGGCCAGTCGGAGACGGCATCCGAGCCATCCTGCATTGATTCAGTCTCGCGATTGGGGCTGGCCACCGAGCCGGAGTCCAGGTGGTCGCGACCAATCACAATAGGTGCTTTGAGCTCGCCACTGGCGACCATGGCGTTAAACGCCTGCCCCAAGCGAGCACGATCCTTTAAGCCAACCCAGCAGATGCGCGCCGGTAAGCCCTGGAAGCTGATACGCTCCTTGGCCATATCCAGCCAGTTATGCAGATGCGGATCATCTGGGATGAGTTCTTTGACTTTCTGATCGGTTTTATAGATATCTTCTGGATCACCGGAGAGCGCCACCCAGCGGAATGGGCCAATTCCCTGGCAGAACAGTGGGCGAATGTAGGCAGGCACAAAGCCGGGGAAGTCGAAAGCGTTAGAAACGCCCTCCTCCTGAGCCATCTGGCGAATGTTATTGCCATAATCGAAGGTAGGTATACCCATTGCCTGGAAGTCGAGCATGGCCTGCACATGCACCGCCATGGAGCGCTTAGCCGCCTTAACCACCACCTCGGGCTCGGTCTTCCCGCGTGTCAGATACTCATCCCATGACCAGCCTGCGGGCAGATAACCATGCAGTGGGTCGTGAGCGCTGGTCTGGTCGGTTACCATATCCGGCTTGATGCCACGCTTAATCAGTTCCGGCAATATTTCAGCGGCATTGCCATGCAGCGCAATCGAGACGGCTTTACCTTCTGAGGTATAGCGCTCCAGGCGCGCCAGGGCATCGTCGAGGTCACTCGCCTGCTCATCCACATAGCGGGTACGCAGACGCATATCAATACGACTCTGCTGACACTCAATATTCAGGCTGCAGGCACCCGCTAGCGTTGCCGCCAATGGCTGCGCCCCGCCCATACCACCAAGACCGGCCGTCAGAATCCAGCGCCCGGCCAGCTTGCCGTCGTAGTGCTGCCGACCAGCCTCAACAAAGGTCTCGTAGGTGCCCTGGACAATGCCCTGAGAACCGATGTAGATCCATGAACCAGCCGTCATCTGGCCGTACATCATCAGGCCTTTCTTATCCAGTTCATTGAAATGCTCCCAGTTAGCCCAGGCTGGCACTAGGTTGGAATTGGCAATCAGCACCCTCGGGGCGTCTTTATGGGTTTCAAATACCCCCACCGGCTTACCAGACTGAATCAGCAGTGACTGGTTATCTTCTAAACGTTTGAGCGTTTCAACGATGGTATCGAAACACTCCCAATTGCGGGCGGCGCGGCCAATCCCGCCATAGACCACCAGCTCTTTGGGATTCTCGGCGACATCTGGATCTAGGTTGTTCATCAGCATGCGCAGCGGTGCTTCAGTCAGCCAGCTCTTACAGGAGAGCTCGACTCCATGAGGTGCCCGAATTTCGGTATCGCGAAAGCGTGAAAGAGACATGGTAACTCCTGTTTGTTGTCAAAGCTTGTATATACATTATGGCAACAAACGCTTCTGCGCAATCACCTAAATCGCCCTTTTTAGCAAAAAAACAACTCAGCCCCAAATATTCGCCAACATAGTGCAAACGCCAAAAATAGGGCGAAATTACGCACCAAAATGGACTTTACGAGGAAATTCCAACTCTCTTCTTTACCTAAGAAGCGGACTTCGCTATATGTATATACATTATCCGTTATTCGTTAACAAAAAGGAGCTCCAATGACCCATTGCTATTTTGCTGATCATGCCCTACTACCGACTGGATGGGCCTCTCAGGTGCTGTTCGAAGTCGATGCCACGGGCATGCTTACATCGGTACTGCCCAACAGCTCGCCCGGCAACGCCCAGCGCTTAGCCGGGCCAGCGCTACCCGGTATGCCTAACCTACATTCACACGCTTTTCAGCGCGTCATGGCGGGCCTAGCAGAAGTCGGTAGCCCCCAGCCAGACAGCTTCTGGAGCTGGCGAGACCGCATGTACGGCTTGGTTGACCGCCTGACACCGGATCAAGTGGGCACCATTGCCCAGGCGCTCTACATCGAAATGCTCAAGGGCGGCTATACGCAGGTCAGCGAATTTCATTATTTGCACCACGATGTATCGGGCCAAGCCCATAGCGATCCGGCTGAAATGGCCTGGGCGATTAGCCAAGCAGCCGATCGCAGTGGCATTGCGCTTACCTTGCTACCGGTGCTTTACGCCCACAGCGGCTTTGGCGGCCAGCCACCCAATCATGGGCAAAGACGTTTTATCCACGCCGTACCAGATTTTTTGAAATTGCTTGAGACGTTGAAGCCAAGCTTTGCCGACCACTCCACACAGGCACTAGGCATGGCGTTTCATTCCCTGCGCGCGGTGACATTGGAAGAGATCCAGGCGGTGCTGGCGACGAACCCTGTCGGGCCACGCCACATTCATGTCGCCGAGCAGCAACGCGAAGTGGAAGACAGCCTCGCCTATTCAGGCAAACGCCCTGTGCGCTGGCTACTGGATAACGTTGAGGTGGATGAGCGCTGGTGTTTGATCCATGCCACTCACCTAGACGACTCAGAAGTACATGACCTCGCCACTAGCGGCGCCGTAGCGGGGCTCTGCCCGACCACCGAGGCCAATCTGGGCGACGGCATCTTCCGCGCAGTGGAGTATGCCGCCCAGGGTGGGCGTCTGGGCATTGGCTCTGATAGCCATGTATCACTCGATGTGGTTGAAGAGCTACGGCTGCTTGAGTACGGCCAGCGCCTTGCCACCCAACAGCGCAACTGCCTGCACAATAGCGACATACGCCCGGTGGGCGACTGGCTTTACCGCCATGCATTAGCGGGAGGCGCCCAGGCCTCTGGCCAACCCATCGGCGCGCTCGAAGCGGGCAAGCGGGCCGATATTGTCGTTCTTGATGGCAGTGACCCCTACCTCGCCACCAGTTCAGACGAAACGCGGCTAGGGCGTTGGCTGTTTGGCGGTTCCAAGCAACAGATACGCGATGTCATGGTCGCAGGCCGCTGGGTTATCCAGCAGCGGCGTCACGCCCTTGACGAAGCGAACAATGCCGCACTGACCAAGCTGTTTGGTGAGATCGCCTAGCCAATAGCGCCCCACTGGTCAACTCTCTCCACCTGCCCCTGGAGCCCCTATGCCTGACAATAACTACACCCTCAAAGCCACACCAACCCTTCTGTTTAAGCTGCTGGTGCCAAGCCTGCTAGGCATCCTGGTGTTCTTTGTACCACTACCTTTTGACGGCAAGACCACGATTCTTCTCGATCATATGGTAAGCGCCGTGCGCAGCATATTAGGGGGCGCCGTGGCCTACTACGCCATGGCGGTGATTGTCGCAGGCGCCCTCTATCCGGTGATTACCGGTCATTGGCGGGCTAATCGCACCGAGCGTGTATTCACCGTGTTCAAGTGGGTGGGGGTCTTGTGCGCTATCATGGCGCTAACCGGAGCAGGGCCGTCGGCACTGCATACGCCAGATATGCTGCCCTTTCTGTTCGACAAATTGGTCATCTCGGTGGCTTGATCGTACCGATCGGCGCAGTTTTTCTGGCACTGCTCATCAATTACGGCCTGCTTGAGGGCGTCGGCGTCCTCTGCCAGCCCCTTATGCGTCCCTTGTGGCGCACCCCAGGCCGTTCGGCCATTGACGCTGTCGCGTCATTCGTCGGCAGCTACTCAATCGGCCTGCTTATTACTAATCGCGTTTACCAATCGGGCCAATATTCGGCCCGCGAAGCGGCGATTATTGCCACCGGCTTCTCTACTGTATCAGCCACTTTCATGATCATCGTCGCCAAAACCCTCAACCTGATGTCAATGTGGAACCTGTACTTCTGGCTGACGCTACTGATCACCTTCACGGTTACCGCGATCACCGTACGCCTGCCGCCACTCTCGCGAATGGACGATGAGACAACTCACCAAGAGGCGCCAGTAGCGAACGGCCAGCGGCTGACAAGGGCTTGGCAGGAGAGTCTAACCGCGGCTGAAAGCGCGCCTGGACTCCTGCGCAGCGTGGCAATCAACTTTAAGGAAGGGATGCTAATGACCATGAGCATCCTGCCCTCTATCCTTTCAGTTGGATTGCTCGGCCTGTTATTGGCCAAATACACCCCGGTATTCGACTGGCTGGGACTAATTTTCTATCCGTTAATCGCCCTGTTCGGCATAGAAGAAGCCAGCCAACTAGCCCAGGCAACAGCCTCAGGACTCGCCGAAATGTTTCTGCCAGCACTACTGATGGCTGATGCGACCTTGCCTGCACGCTTCGCCGCCGGTGTGATCTCCGTATCGTCGATTCTGTTCTTCTCGGCATCAATTCCGTGCATTTTATCGACGACCATTCCACTCAGCGTTGGCCGTATCGTCATCATTTGGTTGATCCGAACGATGCTCAGTCTGACACTGGCCATTCCCGCTGGTTATTTTGCAGCTTGGGTAGCGGGCTAGGTATTTGAACGCGCCATAGTACGCAATTTATAGCGGTCACCGGGATGCAGCAGGTGAGCATAACTAATTAGGCGGTCGCCTGACCAAGTGCGCCGACGAACACTAAGGCAGGGTAGCGCAGCATCGATTTCCAGCCACTCTGCCGCGCCCGCTTCAGGCAGCACCGCCTCTACCACGTGCTCCATATCGGTAATCGGGCAAGCGGCAACCAACACCTCGTTGGGGGTTTGGCGATTGAAGTCTGCCTCCAGATAGCCAGGCACCCAACGTGGATTGACGAAGCGCTCTTCGAGCTGGATCGGCTGGCCATTTTCCAGGTGAATGAGAATCGAATGAAATAACCTAGTCCCAATACGCACACCCATCCGCAGGGCAACCTCATCGTCAGCATTCAACGCTTCGCAACTCACCACACGATTAGCGTATTCGTGGCCACGGCTGCGTACCTCATCAGCGATATTATTAATTTCGGCCAATGACGACTCAGAGCGGCGATCCGTTACAAAAGTACCGATCCCCGATTGACGCACCAGATAACCTTCCTGCACTAGGTCGCGAATTGCCTTATTGGCAGTCATCCTGCTGACACCAAAGGTAACCGCAAGCTGCTCCTCAGGCGGGATCTTGTGATCGACGGGAAAATGCCCCGTTTGGATATTATCCAGCAAGTACTGCTTAATCTGTTGATACCGGGGCGGTTGGCGTCCCACGTGCTCTCCTCAAATCCCTTTCACCACCCCGCTTAGCACTCTGAAAAGGAGCATCAACCCCGCGGAGACAGGTCGACCCTAATCAGGCGCGTTGCAGGCAGCGTCTCAAATGTCATTGTGTTACTGCTATCGGTCGCTAGCTCGTCATCAGCGTTTAGCCTGGGCCAGTGCCAAACATCACCACTACCAAGTGGCAGCGACGGCTCACCGACCCGCCACGCCTGCCCACCAACGGCTAAGATAAGTGTCTCAGCGTTTGGGGCTTGCTTTAGCGGCTCCCCAGGCGTTAGCCAACGAACAGAAGCCTGCCAGTTTGCTGGATTATACATTATATTCAGCGCCTGGCTCGGCCCCTCGGGCAACAAGCAATTCACCACTGCCTCACCTTTGAAGATAAAGCTTTCCCGAGATGCCAAAACAGCACGCTGATCAGGCAAAACAAGCGTGACCGGATGCTCGCCTATCACCGTAAAGTGACGCCTGACCCCAGTAATAATCGAGAATGGCCCTTCCCTGTCAAGTTCAGCCACCGAAACCCGCCAGTCCGGCGATTCCCCATCACCCTCCTGGCGCGCCACTTCACGTGTCACTCCACCGCCATTTTGCCAAGCGACCGGCACAAGCTCGGCATAGCGTAACGTTTCAGGCAGCTTCATTGATTGCTCCTCATCAGGATGCGGCGGCCTTGCGGTAGCTCATTGAGGCATCAATGCGACCCAAGATGTAGTCACCCGCGGCTACCGGTGGATATTGAGCTTCTGCTGCTGAGACACCAAGGTCGGCAGGGTCAACGCGAGCCGTATAGTCGGGGTCATAAAAGGTCGCTATGGAGTAGCGTTCCCGGCCACTGGTATTGATGACACGATGCAACGTAGAGCGAAAGCGGTCATTTGACCATCGCGCCAACAGATCACCGACATTAACTACCAGCGAGCCCTCAATAAAGGGGGCATCAACCCAGCGCTCGCTACCCAGCTCGCGCACTTGTAAACCACCGACGGCGTCTTGGTAGAGCAGCGTCACGCAGCCATAATCAGTATGCGGCGCAACGCCAAACTGATCCGCCGGTCCGCACGATGGCCTAGAACGCCATTGGCGATTCACAATTAATTCGATTTCCTATTTAGCGTTGGTTGAGGCTATTGGCTAGGTTAGTGATAATCCACTGCTGAGTCCCATGAAAACCATAGCAATCAAAGCAATAACATCAATACTGTGAAAAAGGTGAAGCCATTAAATTCCAAAAGTATTTTAGATTACCCTTGAACTATTGAAGTGCCCCTTAGCAAATCTAATCACGGAGGTTAGGTTTTACGAAGTAAAGTGGTTGTGCATATTTTTAAAGAACGATTCTCATTTTCTTTACCTGCGTAGGTGGTTTCATACGTCTGCCCACATGAGAAATTGCTAAATCCGTGCAAAAGGGCGAAGAAGTGAACATATTTTCCGCTCTGTGTCAATCATTTTTTGCGAAGAAAATCCCTTCCCGTCTGTACGGCTTTCTAAGGCGCTTCGGGTGCTTGGGGTTACATCGGAGGGGTAATACGGCTGGAAAGGCGGTTTTTTTAGCTTCTGGCGGAGCTTTACATCGGGGTATTAGCTAACTGGGTACGTCTATCAATTGAACAGTGCTAAGTTGTTTTTTTTATGAAAAGCTTTGGGACAAAATATTGGGACAAATCGGAAAACAAAAATCCCCGCAATCTATTGATTTACGGGGATTTTTTAATTCTGGCGGAGAGGGAGGGATTCGAACCCTCGAAGCCTTTCGACTTACACACTTTCCAGGCGTGCTCCTTCGACCACTCGGACACCTCTCCACATTTTAGCTCTGCTGTTAGGCGCTGCCTTTCTCAACAGAACGGCGCATATTCTATGGTCTAAGCCGTGAAATAGCAAGCCTTTTTCCTGCTTAGCTTTTGCCTACTTAGGCGTTTGGCAGCACAGCGTAGCGGCCTATGGCTTCTAGGCAGAGCGAATCTCCGCAATAGAGCTGATGGGTTAGCTCGATGCTGCCCTTACCTCGCTCACTGAGTTTAGCAGCAAGCTGTGCAGGGCCATCCGGATGGCTAGGGGCACAAGTCATGCGATAATCACCCGTGACCGGGGCAAGAAAGCGTTGGCTGGCTTCAGCAACCACCACATCCTGCGCCCTGCCCTGCTGGCGAAGCCAGAGAGTGACCCAGCACCAGCCTTGTAGCGTGGCTTGTGCGCTCAGCGCGCCGCCAAAGCCGGTGCCTTTGTCGTTGAGGTTAGGTGTGAGCGCCAGTTGCCACGTGAGCGCGCCGCTGGCTTGGCTCATGCGGGTAATGCCAAGTGCCTCCACCATGGGAATGGCCACTTCCAGCCAGTGCTGAAAGGCGACTAGGTCCTCCTCGCCTTCCGGTAGCGGTAAGCGGGGATGTGGAATGCCGGGTTGGCGGGGCTGACTCATGGCGACCTCCTTGGCATTACAGGGGCGTAGATTTAATCCCAGCGCTCGACAAAATCCGCGCTGTTGTGGGTTGCCACTGGCTTGTGGCGACCCGCTAGGCTGCCCAAATAGATAAAGGCAACGACTTCGTCATCTTCATCCAGCCCCAGGCCTTTGCGCACCACGGGATCAAACGCGTATTTTCCGCTGCGCCACATGGCCCCTAGACCTAGCGCGTGGGCCGCCAGCAAAATGCCGTGAGCGGCACAACCTGCTGAAATCACCTGCTCGATTTTCGGCACTTTGGGAAGGTCCGGCGTCACCTTGGCAATCACCGCGATAATCATCGGTGCGCGCAGGGGCTTTTTGCGCGCGGAGTTTAGCGTGTCGTCACTGGCGTGGGGGTCTTCCTGAAATTCGGCTTCAGCAAACAGCTCGCCCAGGCGCTCCCGACCTTCGCCGGAGAACTCGATAAAGCGCCACGGGCGCAGCTCTTTGTGATCAGGGGCACGCAGGGCCGCTTGGTATATGGCGCTAAGCTGGTCGGCGCTGGGGGCAGGCTCGGTGAGCTTGCCCATGGAGCTACGTTCGTGAAGCAGCGTGAGGGCGTCCATGATAACTTCTTCTCCATTAAAGGTGAGCGTTACTGCCGGGCAAGGCGCAGCAGGCTGGGGGGTGTCAGCCCTGGGGTGGCTCGCCAGGGGCTGATATCTAGGCCGCCACGGCGCACGTAGCGGGCCAATACCAGCAGCTCTTCTGGCTTCGCTTGCTGCATTACGTCCGTAAAAATATGCTCGACGCAGTGCTCGTGAAAATCCTGGTGCTGGCGGTAGCCAATTAGGTAGCGCAGTAGCCCTTCTCGGTCGAGCTTGGGGCCTTTATAGCGAATCAAGACGCTTCCCCAATCCGGCTGACCAGTCACCGGGCAGTTGGATTTTAGCAGATGTGAATGCAGCGTCTCTTCAACGACCTCATCGCCAGTAGTTAGATGCGCCGCACTGGGCGTGTAGTCGCTCACCTCGATATCTAAATCATCCAGGCACTCGCCCGGCAGGCGCTGGGGGGCCAGTTCGCTATCGTCCACCCCCAGAAGCTCAACGCTTACGCTGGCACCGGCAGCGCTGCTGAGGTCACGCACTAGCGTCTCTTCTACCTTAGTTTGGCTGGCAAAGCGGGTTTGGTTGAGGCTGTTGAGATAGAGCTTCCAGGATTTGGACTCAATCAGATGGGGCGAGCTTGCTGGCAGACGGAAGCGTGCCACGGCGACGATCGGCTTGCCGCGGCCATTGAGCCAGGAGACTTCAAACGCGTGCCACTCATCTTCGCCAACAAACGGCAGTGCGCCCTCTTCAATGCCCAGCGGCGCACGATTGGCCGCACGGGGAATGGGGTACAGCAACCCTGCATCGTACTGCTCGGGGTAAGCGGAATCACGCCCCAAGGGCGCATGTTCTAAGGTATCGGGGCGGTGTACCATGAAAACTCTCTTAGTCGTGCCATCTTATAAGGGTATTTCAATCAAGGCTGTGAAGGCGACCCTAGCTACGTATGCCTTTGCCACGCTCTAGCATGGTCAGCGCCACCATAAACAGTACGACGATAAAAGCAAAAATAGCAGCCAATGCCCAACCTACCGGAATATCAGAAACACCTAAAAAGCCGTAACGGAAGACATTCACCATATACAGAATCGGGTTGAGCATTGAGACGCCTTGCCAGAAGTCCGGCAGCATCGAAATCGAGTAAAACACCCCACCTAAATAGGTGAGCGGCGTCAGAATAAACGTTGGCACGATGGAGATATCATCAAACTTGTTCGCCAGCAGCGCGTTAATAAAGCCACCAATGGAGAATAGCGCCGAGGTGAGCACCACCACTAATACGGTAAGCAGCGGATGCTCAACCGTTAAGCGGGTAAAGAACAGCGACACCAGCGTCACGATCAGCCCCACACCCAAGCCACGAGCCATTCCGCCCAAAATAAAGCCCGAAAGAATGACACCATTCGGCATCGGCGACACCATCATCTCTTCAATGGAGCGCTGAAACTTATTGGAAAAGAAGCTAGAGGCCACGTTGGAGTAACTGTTGGTGATCACCGACATCATGATCAGCCCTGGCACAATGAAGTCCATATAGCTGAAGCCATCCATCTCACCAATGCGCGAGCCGATCAGGCTGCCGAAAATGATGAAGTACATGGCCATGGTGATCGACGGCGGTAGCAGGGTTTGCGGCCAGATTCGGGTAAAGCGCTTGATCTCTTTAAGCACTAGCGTCCATAAAGCCACGAGGGTTTGCATTGCATTCATGCGCGGGCCTCCTGCTTTTCACGCTGGTCGATGGCCTGCTGACTGCTCTCTACCATGGAAACAAACATCTCCTCTAAGCGGTTGGCACGGTTACGCATGGATACCACCTGAATGCCCTGCGCGCTTAACGCACTGAACACATCGTTCAACTGCTGGCCACGATGAATCACCAGCGCCAGCTGAGAGGGCTCGATTTGCTGCAGCTCAAAGCCTTCAATGGTGGGCACTTGCGCAACCGGCTCGGCGAGATCCAGCAGGAAGGTTTCGGTATCCAACTCCGCCAGCAGCTCGCGCACGCTAGTGTTCCGCACGATTTCACCATGGTTGATAATGGCGATATTACGGCAAAGGCTCTCGGCTTCTTCGAGGTAGTGCGTGGTGAGGATGATCGTCGTCCCCTCATCACGATTGATACGCCGCATGTACTCCCACATGCTGCGGCGAAGCTCGATATCGACCCCGGCGGTAGGCTCGTCGAGGATCAGCAGTTTGGGGCGGTGCATCAAGGCACGCGCAATCATTAGGCGGCGCTTCATGCCACCCGAGAGCATCCGCGCGCTGCCGTTTCGCTTCTCCCATAGCCCTAAGTCAGTCAAGAGCTGCTTGGCGCGAGGCAGCGCTTCGCCGCGCTTCATGCCGTAATAGCCCGCCTGGGCCAGTACGATATCCAGCACCTTCTCGAACTGGTTGAAGTTGAATTCCTGCGGCACCACGCCAAGCTGATATTTCGCTTTGGCGAAGTCTTTGTCGATGTCGATTCCAAAAATCGACACCTTGCCCGCCGTTTTCTGCACTAGCGAGCACACCACACCCAGAGTGGTGGACTTTCCCGCCCCATTGGGACCCAGCAGCGCAAAAAAATCGCCCTGCTGGACGTCTAAATCGATACCTTTTAACGCTTGGAAGCCGTTGCCATACACCTTGGTAAGGCCACGGATCGACAATGCCGGTTCGGCCATGAATATGTCCTGTCAGCAAGTGGGGAGCAAAAAGAGCTAGAAGGGAGGATATCGGGGCATGCATATATTTTTTCAAGTTTGCGGCTTATAACCTCTGAACCACCACTTCCATGCCCCTGATTTTTCTCTATTTAGCACTACATTAGGTGATATTTTGCCACGCTATTGCTGCGATAGCGCCTCGATTAATACTTTAGCATTAGCCTAGCGCCCGCCTGCCCAGGCAGCGGCACTTCAAGGGAACATGCTGACCATATAAGCGAGCCTAACCGATAGGGACGCTGATCTTCCAAACCATTCTGGATAATACGCAGCAAACCGGCAGTGGCTTTTGCGCAGGTCAGCAATGGTGCCGCCTTGGTAGATACCGCCAAGCAGCGTATGCAGGATATTGATCAGCGAATTCAGCGCGTAAACGACCTGTTCTCAGACATTACCGCCGCCACCCACGAGCAAACCCGTGGCATTGAGCAAATTAACGTGGCCATCGCCCAGCTGGATCAGGCGACCCAAGACAACGCCTCAATGGTGCAGCAAACCGCCACCGCCGCCCAAGACCTTAAGCAGCGCTCACGGTCGCTTAACAGCGTGGTAGGCCACTTCACGCTGGTGGATTAACCCTACAGCGCTCAGGCCTTGCGCCTGGGCGCTATCATTAGCGCCGCGGCACGCACGCAAAAACGCCGCTTGATCAGCGGTGAATGGCAATAACTAGACTGGGGATCAAGCAGAACTTTAGAAAGGGGGTTTGCATGGAGCGGGAAAAGAGATTCGAACTCTCGACCCTCGCCTTGGCAAGGCGATGCTCTACCACTGAGCTATTCCCGCAACGCAAACAATACAGCGATGTTTTATAAAGTGAGTGGCGTCCCATAAGGGGTTCGAACCCTTGTTACCGCCGTGAAAGGGCGGTGTCCTAGACCACTAGACGAATGGGACGTGCTGGAGCGGGAAAAGAGATTCGAACTCTCGACCCTCGCCTTGGCAAGGCGATGCTCTACCACTGAGCTATTCCCGCTTAACAAGCTATCACTCTACAAACTACTCACCATCGGGATGGCGTCCCATAAGGGGTTCGAACCCTTGTTACCGCCGTGAAAGGGCGGTGTCCTAGACCACTAGACGAATGGGACGTACTGGAGCGGGAAAAGAGATTCGAACTCTCGACCCTCGCCTTGGCAAGGCGATGCTCTACCACTGAGCTATTCCCGCAACTCCGATACCTTAACGATTTAAGTGGCGTCCCATAAGGGGTTCGAACCCTTGTTACCGCCGTGAAAGGGCGGTGTCCTAGACCACTAGACGAATGGGACGTTTCATTGCCTCGTCGAGGTGGCGCGTATGTTACCCAGACCTCATCTAGCTGTCAAGCACTCTGATATAGAAACGTTTATTGCCCCCTTGTCTGCGTGGCAACACCCAGGTGCCGCCTGCAGAATACGCCCCTACTCTAGCGATGCGTCTAGGCGATGCGCAAACTTAGTGCCAGAGCACGCCTTTTAGGCTAATTATCGCCTCATCGCGGTGCACGCATGGCTACTCTGCCCGCGTCTCAGGCACTTCTTTCCTATAACGCTCCCCTATCGCGCTCCTTATATACCTCATCGGCACGCTGTTAAGGCCTCACCGCAGGTCTGAAAAGCAACGACAAACCGCCAAAAATCTTTCATTTAAAATAAAATCGATTTTTTGGCACACCCCTTGCAACTTCATTGGTGATCAAACGGCGTGACTCATCTACCAACCCATGCTTACTCCTGACTGCTTGAGGTGCCTTATGTCTTTTACTCGTCGCAAATTCCTCACTACCGCTGCGCTCACCTCCACCGCCGGCTTGGTGCTGGGCGCGCCCTCTATTGCAAAAGCACAGTCTTCCGAACGATTTAACTGGCGCATGACTAACGCCTACAGCCCCGGCTCACCTTTCTATGTAGAAGGCCCTGGCAGCCCCACCGATGTGATTGCCAAAATTAACGCCATGTCTGGCGGGCGTTTAAACATCCAGCATTTTTCAGCGGGTGAACTGATTCCTGCACTGGAAGGCTTTGAAGCCGTACAAAGCGGCACCATTCAAATGAACGCGGCTAACAGCTACTTCTGGTCGGGCACCACGTTCGCTGCCCAGTACTTCACCACCGTGCCCTTTGGCATGAGCTTTATGGGCCACATGGCTTGGCTATACCACGGCGGCGGTTTAGAGCTGTGGGAAGAGGTCTATGCGCCCTACGGCATGATCGCCCTGCCGCTCAACAACACCGGCGTGCAGATGACCGGCTGGTTCCGTGAGCCCATCGAGGACATTGACCAGTTGAACGGACTGCGCATGCGTATTCCGGGCTTGGCCGGGAAAGTCTATGCCGCGCTGGGGGTGGATGCCCGTGTACTGCCCGGCGGTGAAATCTTCCCGGCGCTGGAGCGTGGCGTCATCGATGCAGCAGAGTTCGTGGGTCCTTACCAGGATCGCCGCATGGGGCTGCAGAATGCCGCGAAGTTTTATCACACCACCGGCTGGCACGAGCCTGCCACTACCGGTGAGCTGCTGATTTCCAAACAGCATTGGGATGCCCTGCCCGACGACCTCAAGATGATCGTGAAAAGTGCCTGCATGGCGGCGTGTCTGGAAAGCGTGACGTGGTCAGAAGCGGTGAACGGCGAAGCGATGACCGACCTTGTTGATAACCACGGCGTGACCGCCAGCATGCTTCCGGAACCCGTAGTGAACGCCCTGCGCGAAGCCACTATGGATACGCTCGCCACCGAAGCCAACGCCGACCCACTAGTGCGCAAAGTACATGATAGCTACATGGCCTTTAAGGCCAACCATGACCGCTGGGCAGGCGCCAGCGAACGTGCCTGGTTAAACGACATTATTGGGGTGTGATATGCAAGCCGTGGAACGTGTTGTCCACGGGATCGAGGCGGTGGTCCGGCTGTTTGGCTGGATCGCCGCTTGGACCTGCGTGGTACTAGTGGCCCTGGTCGCGGGCGATGTGGTGATGCGCTACTTTTTCAGCATTGGCGCCGTATGGCTTCAAGAGCTGCAGTGGCACTTAATCTCCCCCATTGCTCTGTTTGGTATGTCGTATCTGCTGTTTATGGGCGAACAAGTGCGGGTCGACGTGTTTTATGAGCGCTTCCCAGTGGCGCTACAGCGGGTAATTGAAGTGATTGGCGGCCTGCTGCTGCTCGCCATGGGGCTGTATATCGCTTGGCTCACTCTGCCCTGGGTGGAACAGTCCTACCTACGTAACGAAGCTTCTCCCAACCCTGGCGGCCTGCCACTTCGTTGGGTGCTCAAAGCTCTGATCCCCTTTGGCTTTCTCTTATTGGCAATGCAGGGCCTCGCCCACGCGCTGCGCCAAGGGTTTGCCCTATCAAGCCGAGGTGAATAACGCATGTCTCCTAATGAGTGGCTCGCGATCGGTATGATCGCCGCCTTTTTTGTGCTGCTTATCATTGGTATACCGGTGGCCATCAGCATTGCCGTCACCGCCTTTGTGTTTGGCTATTTGGGCTTTGGCCCAATGCTGTTCAACCTGTTGCCGTCACGCATTTATGGGGTAGTGACGAACTACACCTTTATGGCGATACCGCTATTCGTATTTATGGGGGTCATGCTAGAGAAGTCGAAACTGGCCGAAGAATTGATCGATGTGATTGGCCACCTGTTCGGCGGGATTTCCGGCGGTATGGGCGTGGCGATTATTTTCGTGGGTGTACTGTTAGGCGCGGCCACCGGTATCGTGGGCGCCACCATTGTCACACTTGGCCTGCTCACCCTGCCCACCCTGCTGCGCCGCGGCTATCCCAAAACCTTGGCCACCGGCATGATCTGCGCATCAGGTACGCTTGGGCAAATTATCCCACCTAGTTTGGTACTGATTCTCTTAGCAGAAATCCTCGGCGAATCTGTTGGTACTATGTTTGCCGCCGCGATGGTGCCTGGCTTGGCGCTGGCAGGCATCTACATCGTGGCAATTTTAGTGGTAGCCCAACTCTACCCTGGCATGATGCCGCCCATTCCCGCTGAAGAGCGGGCCCAGCTCAGCAAGAAACGGCTGCTGTATAAAGTGGTCACCGTGGTCGGCCCACCGGTAGGACTAGTATTTGCGGTCTTGGGCTCCATCATTGGCGGTATTGCCGCCCCAACCGAAGCTGCGGCGATGGGCGCGCTAGGGGCGCTGGTGTTTGTTGCCTGCTCGGGCCGCTTAACCGTATCGCTGTTAAGCGAAGTGGCCAAAGCCACCTTGGTGATCTCCGCCATGGTGTTCTTTATTTTGATCAGCGCTCAAGTGTTCGGGCTCGCGTTCCGGGGCTTGGGTGGCGAGCACTTGGTCGCACGGATGTTTGAGTGGGTGCCCGGTGGAGAAGTCAGCGCCCTGCTATTCATGCTGCTGCTGATGTTTGTACTTGGCTTTTTCTTAGAGTGGATTGAGATTAGCTATATCGCCCTGCCGCTCTTTTTACCCTTCTTCGTGCAGATGGGCGTGGATATGGTGTGGCTGGGCATTTTGGTGGGGCTGGTGCTACAAACGTCGTTTCTTACTCCACCGTTTGGCTGGTCGCTGTTTTTCTTGAAAGGCGTGGCGCCTAAAGAAGTCTCCACCCTAGATATCTACAAAGGGGCGCTGCCGTTTATCGGGCTACAGTTTTTAGCCGTGGCGCTGGTGTTTATCTTTCCAAGCATTGCCACGTGGCTGCCTAACGCCATTGGCTGGTAACCACAACCAATAACAAAGGACTTTTCAATGCTCCATACCCAACGTAGTTACGGCGGCAGCTGTGTCGCGCCGCATCATCTTGCCGCGAGCGCCGGTCGCGATGTATTAAAGCAAGGCGGCAATGCCGTCGAAGCCATGGTCGCCGCGGCGGCAGCCATCGCCGTGGTCTACCCGCATATGAATGCCTTGGGGGGCGATGGCTTTTGGCTGATTCACGAGCCGGGCAAAGCGCCGGTGGCCATTGATGCCTGCGGGCCCGCCGCACAGCTCGCCAACCGTGATTTTTATTCAGGTGAGTCGCAGATCCCGGAACGTGGGCCAAAAGCCACGCTGACCATGGCGGGCACTATTAGCGGCTGGCAGGAAGCGCTCAACGTAGCGGCGGGCTGGGGAAGCGCGCTACCGTTGCCCACGCTGCTGGCCGATGCCATTCGCCATGCCGATGAGGGCATTGCTGTTTCTCAAAGCCAGGAAACGCTCACTGCAAAACACCTAGAACGCCTGAGCCAAAGCCCCGGCTTTAGCGATGCGCTGCTGCTTAGCGGCCAAGTTCCCCGTGAAGGCGAGCGCCTGCGCCAGCCGCGCTTGGCCAATACGTTAAAGCGCTTGGCCAGTGCCGGGCTGGATGATTTCTACCGTGGCGAGCTTGCCGCCAGCATGGCGAAGGATTTAGAGGCGCTAGGCAGCCCCCTGCGCCTAGACGATTTTCACGCTTACCGCGCTCAGCAAGTCACACCGCTGCACGTACAACTCAATGACGCTACGCTGTATAACCTGCCCGCACCGACGCAAGGCATGGCGTCGCTGATGATTTTGGGCATTTACGAGCGTATTAAAGCCGCCGAACCCAACGGCTTTGACCACCTGCACGGGCTAATTGAAGCCACCAAACGCGCCTTTATGCTGCGCGACCGTTATGTCACCGACCCATACCGAGTGCCCACGCCGCTACAGGAGCTGCTCAGCGAAGAGCGTATTGGTGCAGAAGCCGCCGAAATTAACCCTGCCCAGGCGCTGCCTTGGCCCTATGAACCCGCGCCCGGCGATACTATTTGGATGGGCACCGTCGACAGCGAAGGCCGCTCGGTGAGCTTTATTCAGAGCATCTACTGGGAGTTTGGTAGCGGCGTGGTGCTGCCTGAAAGCGGCGTGCTGTGGCAAAACCGAGGCATTAGCTTTTCTCTCAACCCAGACGATTTACGCGGCTTAGCCCCTGGTCGCAAACCCTTCCATACGCTTAACCCGGCGCTGGCGCTGTTTAACGATGGACGCACCATGGTGTACGGCACCATGGGCGGCGAAGGCCAGCCGCAAACCCAGGCAGCGGTGTTCTCACGCTACGCGCTGCATGGCATGCCGCTGCAGCAGGCAGTTACCGCACCGCGTTGGTTGCTAGGCCGCACCTGGGGCGAATCGAGTACCAATCTCAAGCTGGAAAAACGCTTCGATGATGAGCTGGTCGCGGCGCTGGCCACGGCGGGCCACGATGTCGAGGTTTTGCCCGACGCCTTCAGCGACACCATGGGCCACGCGGGCGGCATCGTGCGCCACCCAGACGGGCTGATCGAGAGTGCTCACGACCCACGTAGTAACGGCGGCGCTGCAAGCGTATAAAGCCCACTGGCGGATTTTGCCACTTTCGCACATGCTGAACTTGGGCAGGCAGCCTATTGTCATTAGCCATAAGAAGGCCTAACGGTGATAGGCTAGTCTGCCAAGTAAGCCTCTGATTAACGGTAACCAGAGGGAGAGGAGACCCCCATGGCGAAAATAGAAAAATCCCCCGACGAATGGCGCAAGCAGCTCACCCCAGAGCAGTACCGGGTCGCACGGGAGAAAGGCACCGAACGGCCGTTTACCGGTGACTACCAAGTGAGCGATGCCCAAGGTATCTATCACTGTGTTTGCTGCCATGCACCGCTATTTGAAAACGAGCACAAATTCGATGCGGGCTGCGGCTGGCCAAGCTTTGACCGGCCGCTAGGAACGCGCTGCGTCGAGGAGCACCGCGACACCTCCCACGGCATGATTCGCACCGAAGTGGTCTGCTCTCACTGCGATGCCCACCTAGGCCACGTATTTCCCGATGGGCCGCCCGAGACCACCGGCTTGCGCTACTGCATCAACTCCGTCTCGTTAGAGTTTCACCCTGACGAGTAACCCCTGAAAGGAAGCACGGCAAGGCGGGCACCATCTGCTAGAATGGTCGCCCGCTTTTTTATGCTTGTATTTTTGTGCTTGTAGGAGAAACCCATGCTCGGCTGGTTCCCCGGACATATGAATAAGGCCCGCCGCCAGATCAAGGACGCGCTGCCAGAAATCGATGTGGTCATCGAGGTGCTCGATGCGCGCCTGCCCTACTCCAGCGCAAATCCCATGCTGGCCGAGCTGACCCGCCATAAGCCGGTGCTGAAAATTCTTTCCCGCGCCGACTTGGCCGACCCCGTTCGCACCGACGAGTGGGTGGCCTTTTTTGACGCCCAGGCAGACACTCGCGCCCTGGCGATTACCACCACCAATACCCGCGAGCTTAAGAAGATCCCCAAGCTCTGCCACGAACTGGCGGGAGCGGTGCGTGCCGACCGCGACGTGCGCGTGATGGTGATGGGCATCCCTAACGTAGGCAAATCGACGCTGATTAACGGCCTAGCCGGGCGCAAAATTGCCAAAACCGGCAACGAGCCGGCGGTCACCAAGCGCCAGCAAAAAGTACGCATTGATGGTCGAGTAGCGCTCATCGACACCCCTGGGGTGCTCTGGCCCAAAATCGAAGACCAAGCCAGCGCCTACCGCTTGGCGGCCAGCGGCGCGATTCGCGATACCGCCATTGAGTATACCGATGTGGCCATTGTTGCCAGCGCGGAGCTTGCCAAACGCTACCCCGCCGAGCTAACCGCCCGCTATAAGCTAAAAGCGCTGCCCACCTACGAAGCCCCCGTGGTGGAGGAAGTCGACGCCGACGGCCCGAAAAAGCCTGATTTTCTTGCTATTGCCGGGTTTGACGGCCACGCCATTCTCAAAGAAATCGCCGGAAAGCGCGGCGGCCTGCGCCCTGGCGGCGAAGTAGACCTGCACCGCGGCGCGGAAGTACTGCTGCATGAGTTACGCGATGGCAGGCTTGGCCGCGTCACGCTGGAAACCCCGGCAGATATTCCGCCGCCGCCAGCGCAAAACGACCAAGACAGCCCGGCCTCATCCGACGCATAATGAGCCACACGTCAAACACTTCCACGGCACTGGACACTTTTGGATAACGCACCCCATGGACACCCCGCAGCCTAGAGAATCACACACGCTGAAAAAATCACACAAACTGCACAACGTTTGCTACGACATTCGCGGCCCGGTACTCGACCACGCCAAGCGCCTGGAAGAGGAAGGCCAGCGAATCTTGAAGCTCAACATTGGCAACCCAGCACCGTTTGGCTTCGAAGCGCCGGAAGAGATTTTGCAGGACGTGATGCGCAACCTGCCCACCGCCCAGGGCTACTGTGATTCCAAAGGCCTCTACTCCGCCCGCAAGGCGATTATGCAGGAGTGCCAGCGTAAGCAGATTCCTGGGGTGGGTATCGAAGATATCTATATTGGTAATGGCGTTTCCGAGTTGATCGTCATGGCCATGCAGGCGCTGTTAAACGACGGCGACGAAGTGCTAATCCCCGCGCCGGATTACCCGCTCTGGACCGCAGCCGCCCACCTTTCTGGCGGCCACGGCGTGCACTACCTGTGCGACGAGCAGGCCGACTGGGCACCGGATATGGCCGATATTCGTGCCAAAGTCACCAGCCGTACCCGCGCCATTGTGATCATCAACCCCAATAACCCCACCGGTGCGGTCTACCCGCCGGAAGTGGTGCGGGAAGTGCTGGATATCGCCCAAGAGCACAATCTAGTGGTGTTCTCCGATGAGATCTACGACAAGATTCTCTACGACGGGGTTAAACACACCGCTACCGGCGCGCTGGCCGACGATGATCAATTGGTGATCACCATGAACGGGCTGTCTAAAAGCTACCGCTGCGCGGGCTTTCGCTCTGGCTGGATGACGATTTCCGGCACGCTAGCGAAACAGCGGGCGAAGGACTTTATTCAGGGCCTGACCATGCTGGCCTCGATGCGACTATGCGCCAACGTTCCTGCCCAGCACGCCATTCAAACGGCGCTAGGCGGTTATCAGTCGATCAACGATTTAATTCTGCCGGGCGGGCGTTTGCTGGCCCAGCGCGACATTACCGTTGAGAAACTCAACGCAATTCCTGGGGTCTCCTGCGTAACGCCCAAAGGCGCGCTCTACGCGTTCCCGCGTTTAGACCCCAAAGTGTTCAATATTAAAGATGACCAGCAGTTGGTGCTGGACTTGCTCTTGCAGGAAAAAATTCTGCTGGTACAGGGCACCGCCTTTAACTGGCCAGAACCCGATCACGTGCGCATTGTCACGCTGCCCTGGGCCGACCAGCTCGGCGACGCGCTGGACCGCTTTGCCAATTTCTTGTCTCGCTATCGCCAGTAGTTATCGGCAGCAGCTATCGACACTCAACCAGCGACTTGAAACTGACATGAAATGCACGTATCTAAGCCATCATTCCATTAACACTTGTTATGACCTTGAGGGAGATCTTCATCCATGATGCGAATCGTGCTGTTTTTAGCCACTAACTTAGCGGTGTTGCTGGTCGCCAGCATTACGCTGCGGCTGTTTGGCGTTGAGAGCTATCTCAACAGCCAGGGTATTAACTTCACCAGCCTGCTGATCTTCAGCTTTGTGTTTGGCATGGCGGGTTCGCTGGTATCGCTGTTTATCTCTAAATGGATGGCGAAGCGCTCAACCGGCACGGTGATTATCGAAAACCCGTCGAACTCCACAGAGCAGTGGCTGGTGGATACCGTGGCCGAACTGTCTCGGGAAGCGGGCATTAAAACTCCGGAAGTAGGCATCTTCCCCGCCCAGCAGTCCAACGCTTTCGCCACCGGCTGGAATAAGAACGATGCCCTGGTAGCGGTATCGGCGGGCTTGCTCAACCGCATGCGTCCTGAAGAAGTCCGCGCGGTACTGGCCCATGAGATTGGCCACGTGGCTAACGGCGACATGGTGACGCTGGCGCTGATTCAGGGCGTAGTGAACACCTTCGTTATGTTCTTCGCCCGCATTGTCGCCCACTTGGTCGATAGCTTCCTGAAAAGCCGCAGCGACGGCGAAGGTGGCCTGGGCTTCATGGGCTATTTTGCAGTGGTGATGGTGGCAGAAATCGTCTTTGGCATCGTCGCTTCCGCGATTGTGGCTTGGTTCTCTCGCTACCGCGAGTACCGGGCTGATGAAGCGGGTGCCCGCTTGGCAGGCACCGGTGCGATGGTCAACGCCCTGGCACGTTTGAAGGCCGAAACCGAGATGCCCGACCAAATGCCGGACACCCTGCGTGCGATGGCCATCACCAAAGGCCAGACCCGCTCGCTGGTCGAGCAGCTGTTCGCCAGCCACCCGCCGCTGGATGACCGTATTCGCGCCCTAAAAGAAGCCGCTTACCGTCAGTAAGCTGTGAACGCTCAATAAGATACGCCAAGGCCCGCCAATGCGGGCCTTGTGCGTTTAGGTAAACCAATGATGCGTGTTAGCCGCAGCGCACCTGAAAGCCTGCCGCCTGAAGCGACGGCTGCAATGACACAGCGTCGTTTTCCAGAAAGACGGTGAGCGTGGCGAACTCGCGGCGCAGCGGGTAGTTGGCGCGGCAGCTATCAAAGCCCTTGGCAATCCCCTGGTGCGTCACCTGACGCTGCAAGGCATCGTGGTCACGGCGCACGTCATACACGGCCCGAACACACAGCCGAAGTGCCTCTTCCACCGGCAGTGCGCTCTGCAACGTTAGCGTGGCCAGGGCTGGCGGCGGGCAGAGCTCGCTAAACGGCATACCGCTGGGCTGGTTTAACTGCGCTGCCAACGCTTTCTGAATCATCCAGGTGCCGCGCAGCTTGCCATCCAGACTATGTCCGGCAATATGTGGCGTTGCTAAAGCGACCAAATCACGCAGCCCTGCATCAATGTCCGGCTCGTCTTCCCAAACGTCTAACACGGCGGTGATATCACCCTTCCCTGCCAAACGGCTGCGCAGCGCCAGGCCATCAATGCAGTCGCCACGCCCAGCGTTTAGCAGCAGCGTACCAGGGGCCAGCTCGTTGATGCGTTGGGCGTTCAGCAGTTGATAAGTGGCGTGAGGGCCAGCCTTCACCAGCGGGGTGTGCAGGCAAATCACGTCGCTCTCACCAATCAGTTTATCGAGTGACACAAAGCCGCTTGCGCCCTCTTGTTCCGCCCTGGGAGGGTCACACACCCGTACCGCAACGCCGAGCGCCTGTAGGCGGCGCTGCAAGCGGCTACCCACATTGCCTGCCCCAACAATCCCCACGGTTCGCTCCAGCAGCGGCCAGCCTTCTCGCTCGCTCACCGTCAGCAGGCTGCTGAGCACATAATCGACCACCGCCTCCGCATTGCACCCCGGCGCGCTGGCAAAGCCAATATTGCGCTCTTTGAGATAATCGAGATCAATGTGGTCGGTGCCAATGGTGCAGGTGCCCACAAAGCGCACCGGGCTATCGGTAAGTAACGCGCGATTCACTTGAGTGATGGAGCGCACGATCAGCGCATCGGCATTTTGCAGGTCAGCCGCTCGGATCTCGCGGCCCGGCAAGCGGTGCAACGTACCCACGCCCCCAAAACAGGCGTCGGCGGCGGGGATATTAGCGTCGATAACAAGTTTCATAGGCGTTTTAGTATCCGGGCTTTACAATACGTCCGCAATGGCTTGCTGTGCAGGCATGATCAAGAAGTCGTTAAGGAGATGGGTGTGATCGTACGCTGGGAAACCGACCATGACTATGTGTTGGTGCATATTCACCAGGATATGTTCGGCGACTGGATTTTCAGCCGCGCCTGGGGACAAATCGGCACCCAGTTTGGCGGATTGAAGCACCAGTTAGCGGATAGCCTGGAGCAAGCACAGATGTGGCTGGAGGATGAAGCAACGATTCAATCCTCCCGCGGATTCCGCAAGGTGCTGGAAGCCGCCGACCACACACCGGCAGGCCAGGAAGCGATGCGCCAGCTGTCGCTATTAGACGCACTCTGACGCATCACCTGTTAGCCAGATTCGCCCGTTTCGTTAACCTAAGAAGCGCCGCCCATTGCGCTGATGCACCCCCACGGGGGGCGCTTGTTCCGGCGGCGTGGTGAGCGCGGCAAGTGCCGCCTCATCCAACCAGCCCCGCTCGTTCAACCAGTGGCTTAAACGCGCCACATCGAAGCCGCGATCCAGCTCAACGCCGTTGGCATCCACCAACACCGGAATTCGTGTGCCGTATTGCTCCACCAGCGCGTCGTCGTCGCTGATCTCGATGTGGTGCAACCTCACCTCTTGGTTGGCCAGTGTGGCCACCAGCGCCTCTAGCTGGGCGCACAAATGGCACCCCAGCGTCGTGTAAATCGATAGTTCAATCATCGCCCTTGCTCTTTATCGGCTCAGGAGGAGTGGATCATGACGAGTGGCGCAGCAAAAACACGTGATGCAGATTGGTGCGCCGCTGGAAATCTGGATCGAAGGTGCGCGTGGTGATCTCCTCTACCGCGTAGCGCTCGCTCAGCGCTTCATCCAGCTTAAAGCGCCGCTGGTTGTTGGAGAACACCAGCGTACCGCCAGGGGCTAGGCGTGCCATGGCCAGTTCCACTAAGCGCGGGTGGTCGCGCTGCACATCCAGCGTGTCGCGCATCTTCTTCGAGTTTGAGAAGGTCGGCGGGTCCATAAAGATCAGATCAAACTGCGCGTTGGCGGTTTCCAGCCAGCGGAAGCAGTCATCACGCACCACGCGGTGCAGCCTTGGGTCGAGCTTGTTGAGCGCAAAGTTGTCCCGCGCCCACTCCAGGTAGGTGTTGGACATATCCACGCTAACGCTGTCGCTGGCCCCGCCCAGCGCGGCTTGCACAGTGGCCGTCGCGGTATAGCAGAACAGGTTGAGAAAGCGCTTGCCGCTGGCCATCTCGCCGAGCATCCGACGTACCGGACGGTGGTCCAGAAACAGGCCAGTATCCAGATAATCGCGCAGGTTGACCCATAGCCGAGCGCTGCCCTCCTGCACTTCAAAACGCTCGCCGCTGGCTTCGCGCTTTTGGTACTGGGCCGCACCGGTTTGCCGCTCGCGGCGTTTGACATAAATCTTACTAGGGTCGACACCCAACGCCTCGGGCAGCACTTCCAGGGCATCAAACAGCCGTTTTTGCGCCTGCACCGGGTTAATAGAGCTGGGCGCGGCGTACTCCTGCACATGCACGCGGTCGCCGTAACGGTCCACTGCCAGCGCGTATTCAGGCATATCGGCATCGTAAATGCGGTAGCAGGTCTCACCGCTCTGCTTCAGCCACTTTTTCAGGCGTTTCTGGTTTTTCGCTAGACGATTGGCAAACATCTGCGCATTTTCCGACACCGCCGGTTTTGCAGTACTGCTTGCCTGAGGTGCTACGCCCGCTTCTGACGGCTCACCGCTTTGCTGAGGCGCAGGACGAACACTGCCAATCTCCATTAACAGCAGTTTGGCATCCAGCGCGCCGTTTTTTAGCGCGTACTGTTTATGGGCACGCAGGCCTAAGCGGTGGCCAAGATCCGGGTTGCCAGTAAACATCGCTAGCGTCCAACCGGGGAACAGCGCCTTAGCTTTTTCACCGAGCTGGGCGTAAAGCTGCACCAGCTCAGGCAGCTCGCCCAAGCGCTCGCCGTAGGGCGGATTGGTGATCAATAGCCCCTGCTCGGCGGTCAGGGTCTCTGGCCGGGTTAGTTGAGCAAGGCTCTGGCCGTGGAGCGTTATCAGCGCAGGAATGCCCGCCCGCATGGCGTTAGATTTCGCGGCGGTCAGCGCTGCCGGGCTTTGATCAAAGCCCATCAGTTCCGTTTTGCAGCGTTTGCGGCCAATCGAGGCGCGTGCTTCAGCTTCGCGTTTTAATTCACTCCATACGGCCTCTTGATGGCCTGCCCAGCCGTGAAAGCCAAACCGCTCGCGGTTCAGGTTAGGGGCTTGGTCAGCTGCCATCAGCGCCGCCTCAATCAGCAGCGTACCCGCACCGCACAGCGGGTCAATCAGTGGCTCCCCCGCTTTGGCCCGCTCTGGCCAGTCGGCCCGCACCAGCAGTGCTGCCGCTAGGTTCTCTTTAAGCGGCGCGTGACCCACATCGCGGCGGTAGCCACGGCGGTGCAGGCTTTCACCAGAGAGATCAATCCCTAGGCTCAGGTTGGCTCGGTGCAGGTGGGCGTAAATACGCAGGTCGGGGGTTTTGGTATCGACATTGGGCCGTTCTTGACCGGCCAGCTGTAGCGCATCCACCACACCATCTTTCACCGTTTGTGCGCCAAACCGCGTGTGGCGGATGTGGTCGCTGCGGCCATGAAAATCCACGGCCAGCGTCTTGCCAGTGGCAAGGTGATGGCTCCAGGAGATGCGTGCAACCACATCGCGCACCTGCTCTGCGGTCTCTACCATCGCTTCACGCGCCAGTAGCAAAATCACGCGGTTTGCTAAGCGAGACCACAAACATACCCGATAGGCGGTGGCTTGGTCGGCAGAAAAATAGACCCCTGCCACGGTGGTTTTACCCGGTTCGGCGCCCAGGGCCGTGAGTTCGTCCGCCAGCAGGCCTTCAATGCCTTTAGGGCAGGTCGCCAGGAGGTTTAGGGGGGCAGTTTGGCTCAGCTCGGTCATGGTGATCGCCGCGCGTAACCGCGCGATATTCCTGTATATGGCAAATGAATGTATGTCTTATGACAATTTGATGGTCGACAAGTGACCCCATCATGGTCTAACAATAAGAGGGTAGCTACTAAAAACGCATGCGTTGCTTGTCTGGGTCATTATTGTGCATGTTTCATAACATCGGTAACGACCCATGGCTTGTTTGAGTTTGCCGCTTTGCCCGTTCAGCACGTGAGTGCTAGGCATTAGCGCAGAGGCAGCAACTCACTCTTGAACTTGAAGTCACCTCTCGAAGTAGAGTTGGCCATTTTGGTGAGGCGCGCCTAGCAGGCCTGCTTATACCATGTCGCCTTACGCCCTGCTTCTTATCAAAGGCTTTCATGCAAAGAGGTTAGCCAATGAAACGACAAAAACGTGATCGCTTCCAACGGGCTTATGTTCACGGCTATAAAGCGGGCATTACGGGTCGCTCCCGTGATGATTGTCCCAGTCAAGATGTCAATTTACGCGAGTATTGGATGAGTGGTTGGCGTGAAGGTCGCGGCGACCAGTGGGATGGAATGACCGGCGTTTCCGGTATTCATAAAAACCCCATGGTTATGACCTAGTTTATTTACCTTTTATACATACATTTGGAGAACGGAGCCCGCTGCCAAGCGGGCTTTTTAGTGCCCCAGCGGTAGCCGCTTCATTCACCCTGCTTGAGCGCTTTCGCACACTGCTGTACCAGCGCTGGGCCTTGGTAAATCAAGCCTGAATAGAGCTGTACTAAGTCCGCACCAGCGGCCATTTTCGCCTTTGCCGCTTCACCACTATCAATACCGCCCACCCCAATAATTGGCAGCGTGGGGAGATGGGCGCGCAGCAGACGAATCACCGTGTTGGACGCCTCAAACACCGGCTTACCGGAAAGCCCACCCGCCTCTTGAGCCTGAGGGTCATCACTGACCGCGTCCCGGGAAACGGTGGTATTGGTGGCAATCACGCCATCTAGCTCATTACGGGCAATGCTGCCTGCCACTAATGCCACTTCCTCTTCGCTCATGTCTGGGGCAATTTTCACCAGCAACGGTACGTTGCGGCCTGCTTGGGCATCCAGCTCGCGGCTTTTAGCGCGAATGGGTCCCAAAAGAGCATCTAACTGCTCGCCAAACTGCAGCGTACGCAGCCCCGGCGTATTGGGTGATGAGATATTCACCGCAATGTAGTCCGCCACGCCGTGTACCGCGTTGAGGCAGGCCAGATAATCATTCAGGGCGTGCTCAACCGAGGTGGTTAAGTTCTTGCCGATATTGATACCCACAATGCCGTTGTAGTGACGCTTTTTAACCTGGGCAACAAGATGCTCCACCCCTTTGTTGTTGAACCCAAAGCGGTTGATGATCGCCTCATGCCCAACTAGCCGAAACAGGCGCGGTTTGGGGTTACCCGGCTGTGCTTTAGGGGTCACGGTGCCCACTTCTACAAAGCCAAACCCCAGCTCGCCCAACGCATCAAGGTGGTCGGCGTTTTTGTCCAGCCCGGCGGCAAGCCCGACCCGGTTAGGAAAGCGCAGCCCCATGAGTTCGACAGGATCACTCACCGGCTCGCCATACACACGCTTAATGCCGCCCACCTTGTGCAGCGCGTCAAGCGCGTTCAACGCCATGCCATGGGTGGTTTCGGGGTCCAAGCGGAACAGCAGCGAGCGGGCAATTGAATACATCAGCAAGACTCTCCTGAGCGGTGGGCGAAGTGCGGGGCGGGCGCAGTATAACGCACATCGCCCCCTCTTCGCAGGATGAAAAAAGCCGCGCCCTGGTCTCCCAGGGCGCGGCTGTTGGTAGAGCGCGCAGCGTTTCGCTTAGACCATGTACCGGCTTACGCTTCGCTATCGCTCTCGGCAAGGTCTACCAGCTCACGTACCGCGACGGCGAACAGCGCGAAACCTCCCTCGCTACCACTGCGCACCTCGTCGATCAAGCGGCACCAGCGGCGGTGTAGCTCGGCGTGCTGCTCCAACCACTGGGCCACCCGCTCCTGGGTGTCGCGGCTGCCCGCCTCCAGCTTCAAGACGCTTGTCGTCAGCGCTAGCTGCTGGCGGTCGATATCATCGCGGAAGGTTTCCCGCGCCTGGGCCTGCCAGGAGTCGCGCACTTCCAGGTGCGTGACCTGCTGGATCATCCAGGGTAGCTCTAGGCGGCTGCCGATTTCGTAGAACACCTCGGCGACCCGCTGGGGCTTCTCGTTGGTGATGCGGGCCGCTTGAATAATGCCCAAGCCAGCGTAGAGGCTCGGTGCTGCGGCCACGGTGGCTGCCAGTGCTTCCGGCACACCAGCGGCTTGAAGCTCGTCGCAGCGCTTGCGCCATGCGGCCTGCTCTTCACCGCTCAGCAGCTCGCCAATACTCTCTTGTAACTGTGCCAAGCGTGGGCCGAAGTACTCGATGGTATCTTGGGTCGTTAGCCCCAAGTGCTGACGCAGGAACCAGCGGGTTGCACGACGAATCATGCGCATTAGATCCAGCATCATGGAGTACTGCACGCGACTGGGCACTTGGTTATCCAGTGCTTCAATCTGTGCCCACAAATCGGTCAGGTTGAAGGCATCCCGGGCGACGACGTAAGCGCGGGCAATATCGGCTCGACCAGCACCGGTCGAATCCATCAAGCGGCGCACGAACACAATGCCCATGTGATCAACGAGGTCGTTAGCCACCTGCGTTGCCACGATTTCCCGCTTCAGGCGGTGGTCGTACATCTCGGTTTGATAGCGCTCGGTGAGCACGGCGGGGAACAGGCGCTCCAGATGACGGTGAATATAGAGATCGTCCGGCACGTCAGAGTTGATCAAGTCGCCCTTCAGGGTGCTCTTGGCATAGGAGATCAGTACCGACAGCTCCGGCAGGCGCATGCCCTGGTTGTTGCTGGCACGCTCTTTCAGGACATCATCGGCAGGCAGGAACTCAAGCTCGCGATCAATTTGGCCAGCTGACTCCAGCTCGCTGATAAAGCGGCGGTACGGCCCCATGCCCTGATGGGAAAGAATTTCCGATAGGTCCAGCGCCTGGGTCTGGCGGTAGTTATCCAGGATGACCAGGTCAGCGACCTCTTCGGTCATGTCTGCCAGCAGCTGGTTACGCTGCTTGTCGGTCATATCGCCACGCTTGACCACTTCGTCGATCAAGATCTTGATATTGACTTCGTGGTCGGAGCAGTTCACACCACCCGCGTTGTCGATAAAGTCGGTGTAAACGCGCACGCCGTTGGCGGCGGCTTCCATCCGGCCACGCTGGGTCAAGCCTAGGTTGCCGCCCTCGCCAACCACACGGCAGTTCAGCTCTTTACCGTTGATGCGTAGTGCGTCGTTGGCTTTATCGCCCACATCCGCATCGGTCTCCTCGGAGCTCTTCACGTAGGTGCCGATACCGCCGTTCCAGATCAGGTCCACTTTCGCCTTGAGCATGGCGCGAATTAGGTCATTGGGCGACAGGCGCGCCTCTTCGATGCCAAACACCTGCTGCATTTCAGGGGTGATGGTGATCGATTTGGCGCTGCGGCTGAAAACGCCACCCCCCTGGGAAATCAGCTCGCTGCTGTAGTCTTCCCAGCTCGAGCGGGGTAGATCAAACAGGCGCTTACGCTCGGCAAAGGCCGCCGCGGCATCCGGGTTCGGGTCGACGAAGATGTGCAGGTGGTTGAAGGCCCCCACCAGCTGAATCTTGTCGGAGAGCAGCATACCGTTACCGAACACGTCCCCCGCCATATCGCCAATGCCCACCACGGTGAACAGGTCTTCCTGGGTGTTCACGCCCAAATTGCGGAAGTGGCGCTTCACGGACTCCCAGGCACCGCGGGCCGTGATCGCCATCTTCTTGTGGTCGTAGCCGTTCGCCCCGCCAGAGGCAAAGGCATCTCCCAGCCAGTGGCCGTACTCAATAGAAATCGCGTTGGCAATATCCGAGAACGTCGCGGTGCCTTTATCGGCGGCAACGACTAGGTAGGTGTCGTCATCGTCATGGCGCACAACGTTTTGCGGCGGTACCACGTCACCGCCTACCAGGTTGTCGGTGACATCCAGCAGCGCGCGAATGAAGATTTGGTAGCAAGCGATACCCTCTTTCTGCTGGGTTTCGCGGTCGGCGTTTTCCGGCATACGCTTGCACACAAAACCACCCTTCGCCCCCACCGGCACGATCACCGCGTTTTTCACCTGCTGCGCTTTCACGAGGCCCAGCACTTCGGTACGGAAATCTTCAAGACGGTCCGACCAGCGCAGGCCGCCACGCGCCACTTTGCCACCGCGCAGGTGAACGCCTTCGACACGCGGCGAGCAGACGAAAATCTCGTAGGCCGGACGCGGCTTGGGCATACCCGTTACTTTCGACGGTTCAAGCTTGTAGGCAATGTAATCCTTGAAGCGGCCATCGCCAGTTTTCTGGTAATAGTTGGTGCGCAGCGTGGCCTGGATCAGCTCCATGAAACGGCGCAGCAGCTGGTCGTCATTGAGGCTGGCAACGCCTTCCAGGTGCTCGTTAAGGCGTGCTAAGCAGTCGTCTAGGTTACTGGGCTGTTGGGCCGGGTCGAAACGTAAGCGGAACAGCTCAACCAGGGTTTGGGTGATGGCCGGATAGTTGGCCAGCGTTGCAGCGATGTAGTCCTGGGACATGCCGAAGCGGATCTGCTTCAAATAGCGGGCATAGCCGCGCAGCATAGCCACTTCACGCCAGTCCAGGCCCGCGCCGATAATCAGGCGGTTAAAGGCGTCATTATCGGCCTCGCCTGCCCAAATACGCTTGAACGCTTCGCTGAAGGTATCGCGCATTTCGCTAAGGTTAACGCCTTCGCGGCTGTGCTCCAGCTCAAAGTCGTGAATCCAGTAGCGCTGCTGTGGGGCATTGATATCGTAGGGGCGCTCGCCAATCACGCGCAGGCCGAGGTTCTCCATCATCGGCAGCACGTCGGAGAGTGGGATTTGCGACTCACGATGGTATAGCTTCAGGTTCATGCCGCCTGCCTGTTCTTCCAGCGGGCGGTAGAGCGATAGCGACAGGTCATCGCCACTATCCAGGGTTAGCAGATGCTGAACGTCAAATACCGCCGTGCGGGCATTGAAGTCCTCCCGATAGCTAGCGGAGAACGCATCGTGGAACTGGTCGATGAGGTGGTTGGCGCGCTCTTCACCAAAGCCTTCGATCATCGCTGCCTGCAGCTCGTCGCGCCAGCTACGCGCCAAGCGGGCGACTTTGCTCTCCAGACGCTTCAGATCGTACTGACTGGGGGCATCGCCGTTGAAGCGTAGAATGAGCTGGATACGCGCCAGCACCGACTCGGATAAGTAGGGATTGAAGTCGCCAAAGTGGGCATCCAACTCATCGCACAGCATCGTCTGGATACGCTGGCGTAGATCAGTGGAGAATACATCCCGCGGCACAAACACCAAGCAGGAGTAGAACTTACCGCTGACATCGGCGCGGATAAACAGGCGCACTTGGCGGCGTTCACGAATATTGAGAATACCCAACGCGGTGCTGGCCAGGGATTCCGTGCTGATCTGGAACAGGTCATCGCGGGGGTAGACTTCCAATACCTGCAGCAGCTGCTTGCCGTTGTGGCCCTGGGGGTTGAAGCCGGCGATATCCATCACGGCCTTGAGCTTGCGGCGCAGCAGCGGAATATTGCGCGGCGACTCGTTGTATACCGTGGCGGTGAACAAGCCAAAGAAACGACGCTCGCCGATCACATTGCCGTCATCGTCGTAGCGGTCGACGGTGATGTAGTCTGGATAAGTGGGGCGATGCACGCGGGAGTGGTGCGCGCTTTTGGCGAACGAGAGCAGTTGCGGCACCAGCACGTAGTCGTCGTGCTCGTCGATGCCCTCTTCGGTACGGATACGCTCACGGTAGCGTGGCTGATCTAGGCGGAATACGCCCAGCACGCTGTTAGGATCGCGCTGTAGCTCGTTACCGTCCAGCAGGTACTCGTCGTAGCCTAGGAAGGTGAAGTTATCCTTCAACAGCCATTCTAGGAAGGCAATGGCTTCTTCGTGGTCATCCGGGTCAATTTGCGGTGGGCAGTTCTTTTCCAGCTCTTGAATGGCGGAAGTAATCTGACCACACATGGCGTCAAAATCGCCTACGGCGGTACGCACATCGCGCAGCACTTCGTGCAGATTACGCTCGATTTTTGCCAGGGATTCGGCATCGGTGTGGCGATCGACTTCGATGACGATCAGCGATTCACGGGCGTCCGGTGCATTCTCATCTTTGGGAGAGGCGAGTTCCTTCAGCTGATGCTGGCTATCACGGGCCACGGCGAACACGGCGTTTTGAATGGCGTGTACCGTTAGGCCGCGACGGTTGAGTTCGATGCGCACGGAGTCGACCAAAAACGGCATGTCTTCATGGAGCACCGCCACAAAGGTGTGGGTCGACTGCCAACCATGCTCTTCAAAGTCCGGGTTAAAAATACGCACTTTGGGGCTTTGCGGGTCATGGTGCTGTAAAAACTGCCAGATGGAGAGCGTCGCGCCGTAAAGGTCATCCAACCGACGGTCTACCAGGTCTTCCACTGGTACCGTGGCGTAAAAGTGGCGCGCAAAGGCTTCAATGGCGGCCGCCCTTGCTGGCTCCAGTCGCGCTTCCAATCGCTCTTGTAGCTGCTTTAAAAGATCCCGCCGACTCTCTTCGATCGCAACGTAATGCATCCATCACCTCGACTGCCTGGGGCCACTACATAGGCCAAAAAAACGAAGGACAATAGGCCTTTAGGCCACTCTACCTGTTAGCTTACGCTACCCAGGACCGCCACCCTAACCAACTGACAGGTTATTCATGGAGTATGCCGCTTGTGCATCATAAGCACTATTGACAAGTTCAGCGTATCAGCTTTGTGAGGCCACTTGTGGCTGCCGACGGGTCAGCAACACACCACACTCACAGTGGTGGGTAAACGGGAACTGGTCAAATAGCGCAAAACGCTCAATATCGTGGGTCTTAGTCAGTAGCGTTAAGTTTTCGGCAAGCGTGGCCGGGTTGCATGAAATATAGACGATTTGAGCGTATTCGCTGATTTGTTGGCAGCTTTGCTCATCTAGCCCGGCCCTGGGCGGGTCGACTAACACGGTTGAAAAGTCATACTCGTCCAGCGCCATCTCGGCCACGCGGCGGCCCTCTTTCTCCCCTTTCAGTGCCAGTGCAAACTCTTCCGCCGACATGCGGGCCACGTGGGCATTGGTCACGCCATTGGCTTCAAGGTTGACGTTGGCGCTAGCGACAGAGGTGCGCGAAATCTCGGTGGCCAGCACGCGGCGGAAGTTCTCAGCCAGCGCAATGGTAAAGTTGCCGTTGCCGCAATACAGCTCTACCAGATCTTCTGCTTGGCGGCCTTGCGTAGCTTCTTTAGCCCAGCTCAGCATGGTTTGGCAAATATGCGCGTTGGGCTGGGTAAAGCTATTTTCTACCTGCTGGTAGTGCAGCGTGCGGCCATCCACCGTGAGCCGCTCCCATACGTGATCCTGGGTCAGTACCAGACGCTGCTTACGCGAACGGCCAATGATCATGATATCTAGGGCTTTTTCCAGAGCGCGGGCTTCGGCTTCCCAGGCATCGCCCAGCGGGCGATGGTAGATCAACGTGACCAGCGCTTGCCCCGAGAGCGTGGTTAAAAACTCCACCTGGAATAGACGACGGCGCAACTCGTCGCTGGCGAGAAAGGCATCGCGCAGCTTAGGCATTAGCTCATTGATATGGGCGCTGGCCACCGGAAACTGATCTAACCGAACCACTCGTTTGTTTTTGGGGTTTTCCGGGTCGACCTCGAACATAGCGTAAAAGAGGTCGTCCTCTTCATGCCAAATGCGAAACTCGCAACGCTGGCGATAATGGCTGGGTGGCGAAGGGTACACCTCCAGGGCAGGCGTATCGAACGCGGCAAAGGTGCTTTCCACATAGGCTTGCTTCTCAGCCAGCTGTTCGTCGTAGCGTGCTGGATCTACTGTAGGGATCGCCAAGGTGGCTCCTCATCACTCAATATTAAAATAGGAAAAAAAGACGTTTATTCACCGCCGCCTAGCGGGCGCCGGGCAGTACGAGCGGCCGTGGTTCATGAAAGCCGTAGCAGGCGAAGCCATCGGTAAGCGCCTGAGCAGGCGCCGTGGTGAAGCAACGGCCATCGTGTGCACTGCTCACTAGGGTAGTGGCCACTTGCCCCACCCGGCGGGCAATGGCATCACCGGAGTCTACCCATGTGATAGGCGCTGGTGCCAGCGTGACTAATAGTGGTTGCAGCAACGGAAAGTGAGTGCAGCCAAGCACGACAGTATCTAGCGCGGGGCTCTCTAGGGTGGCTTGCCATAGCGGCGCTAGCGCTTGCTGAATGCGCGGTGCGTTGAGCGGCGTTCCGGCTAGCCACGCTTCAGCTTCGGTAACCAGGGCATCTGCCGCTATTTTGGTCACCACGCAGTCACTGGCAAAGCTGTCGATTAGCCCCTGGGTATAGGGGCGATTCACCGTAGCCGTCGTCGCCAACAAGCCAATATGGCGCGATGTGCTCATCAGCGCTGCCGGTTTAATCGCGGGCACGGTACCAATGACAGGAATTGAGAGCGTTTGGCGCAGCCCTTCTAGGGCAAGGGTGCTGGCAGTATTACAGGCAACCACCAGCACGCTGGCTTGGCACGCTTGGACTGCCGCCTGGCAAACCATCACAATCCGCTTAGCGAGGGTCGCATCGTCGCGCAGGCCGTAAGGTAGCCAAGCGTTGTCGCAGGCGTAGCACAGGGCAGCCGATGGATAGTGCTGGCGCAGCGCACGGGCAACGGAAAGCCCGCCCACGCCGGAATCAAAAATCAGTATAGGCCCTGACATTACCCCCACCTACCCAGTCCGTTATATTGAAACCCACGCTATTAAAACCAGCGTTCTTGAAACCAGAGCTCTTGAAACCAAGGCGTTAATACCCGCACTGCTTAGGCGGGTCCTGTGCTTCACTACCCCGCCAGCCGCCCATAAAAACGGGGCGTTAGTTTAACACGCCCCGTTAGGCTCAAAAGGGTTCACGGTTGAAAGAGTGGCAGGAAAGCGCTATAGCACTGGAACCTCTGCGCCGCACAGTTCAGCGTATAGCTCTGGATAGGCCATTTGCAGGCGCTCCAGCTCTTTTTCAGCGCCTTCGGGCAGCGCTTGGCGCAGCTCCTCCATATCCTCTTCGTTGAAATGCTGGTCGATCAGCGGGAAAAGCCCCTCCCGCTCGTGGCGCAGATAGCCTCGGTGGGCTTCCAGGTATGCTTTTAAATCATCCGCGAAACGATCCATGGGCAGGATGTTATCCATCAGGATCATGTCGATATCCTGGGACAGGCGCATTAAGCGCGGCTTTAGCTCACGATAGTCGCTCGCCATTTGCTCCATCAGCGGAAGATGCTCCGGCGCCTGGGTTTTGAGCCGTTCAACGCAGATTCGCTCAAGAGGAGTAGCAAAACCATCCATATAGGACAAAATATAATCGACTACCTCACGCATCAGCTGAAAGTCGGGCCGCTCGCCTTTGGCCAAGGTTTTATGCTTTAACTGCAGCACATGGAGCATTCGCGCCATGTTGGCATGATCTAGACGCAATTGGTTTAACATCGTGCCGTCTCCTTCGTAAGTGTTGTGCCTGCCGTTCTCCCTACAGAGCATTAGGCACACAATCATGAGCTGGGTTCTACTACACTAGCGTTAATCCTTGCCTTGCGCCTCTATGATGACTAACGCTGGTGGGCGCTTCTTATCGTTATGCCACAAGGTAGTCTGACGTTACCCTATTTACCACAGACACTTATTAAGCGTTAGTTGTCCAACGCCCCGATTTACAACGGAAGTTTATATGGATCTTTTTGAAGCCACTCCAGGTGAAGACGCCCCACTGGCCTTTCGTATGCGCCCGTTAACGCTGGATGAGTATATTGGCCAACAGGCACTGGTAGGACCGGATAAGCCACTGCGCCGCATGGCGGAGTCGGGCGTGGTGCGCTCAATGATTTTGTGGGGGCCGCCAGGGGTAGGCAAAACCACCTTGGCAGAGCTACTGGCTCGCGCATCGGAGACCCATCTTGAGCAGCTAAGCGCAGTGATGGCTGGCGTAAAAGAGATCCGTTCGGTAGTGGAGCGCGCCCGACAGCGCACTTCTCCCACGCTTCTCTTTTTAGATGAGATTCACCGTTTGAACAAGAGCCAGCAGGATGCACTGCTGCCTCATGTGGAGTCCGGCCTGTTAACGCTGATTGGCGCCACCACTGAAAATCCCTCCTTCGAGGTGAACTCAGCGCTGCTCTCACGCGCGCGTGTTTATGTGCTAAAGCCACTAACCCAGCAAGAGCTCATTCAGGTGATGCAGCAAGCATTGGCGCATGACCAGCGCGGCCTGGGCAAGCGACCAATTGATATAGAGCCTGGCGTACTGGAAGCCCTCGCCCACGCTAGCGCGGGGGATGCCCGGAGAGCCTTAGGGCTACTGGAAACGGCTTGTGATTTTACCGAACAGCAAGATGGTCGCGAGGTGCTACGCAAAGCGGTACTGGCGGATGTAGTCGGCCATCAGTCCAGCGCGTTTGATAAGCAAGGCGATGCTTACTATGACCTGCTATCCGCCATCCATAAATCGATTCGATCGTCGCGCCCTGATGCCGCACTTTTGTACATGGCGCGCTTTATCCAGGGCGGCGGCGACCCATTGGATATCGTGCGGCGCTTAACCGCCATTGCCTCGGAAGACGTAGGCAATGCCGACCCGCGCGCCCTGCCGCTCGTCATCGCCGCCTGGGATGCCTATTTGCGCCTGGGCGATTATGAGGGCCAACGGGCGATTGCCCATGCAGCGATTCATCTGGCAGTGGCACCTAAAAGTAACCGCATTGACCGGGCCTGGAAAAGCGCCCAGCAGTTTGTCCAGCAGCAGCCCCAGGTGGAAGTACCCACCTACCTACGCAACGCACCTACCAAACTGATGGAGCAGCTAGGCCATGGCGAGGGCTACCGATATGCTCATAACGAAGCGGATGGCTATCCAGCGGGCAGCGCTCACGACTGTTGGCCGGAAGGCGTGCCGAAAACACGCTTTTACGAGCCGAGTCCGTTTGGCCAGGAGAAGCGGTTTGGGGAAATCATGGCGTGGCGGGAGCAGCGGGATCAGGAAGCAGATCAGGCACCCTAAAAGTGCCTGATAAACTGCGTTAACACGGTGAAGTAACCGCCAGAGATTTAAAGCTCTTCGCGGATAACGTCGGTGCCTTCAGGAATCTGGAAATCAAATAGACCACGATCAATGCTGCCATTGCGAGTAATGTCGCTGAAGGTGATGGCGGTGCGCTGGCCAGTGCTGTCCATCATCCACAGCTCGGTCAGGATCTGACCTTCAAAGACCATGCTCAGCTCTTCAAATAGCGTGTCTGCCAGCGTAGGAATCAGCGTAAACACGTCATCGCCGTCCTGCTGCTCGTAAAACACATCGTAGCTGGCGGTTAGCTCATCGGCGCTACCTGACAGCAATAGCGCGGGCGTGTGGGTAACACGGTCATCCATCGCTTGCACGGTCACTTGCTCAAGATCTGGATCGTAAAGGTAGACATCTTCACCATCAGAGACCACGGTTTGCGAGTACGGAGCTTCAACTTCCCAACGCAGCATACCCGGGCGCGATAACCACATTTCCCCACGGGCACTCTGAAGACGCTCACCGCCACCATCCAGAATCTGCTGTTCAAAAGTCGCGTGGTAGTTTTCCAGAGGATCCAGGCGCTCGGTAAGCCGCTCTGCGGCCTCATTGGCCCACGCTGTCATCGGTGCAGCAAAGGTTAACCCGAGCGCACTGGCGGCAAGTACCAACGCAGGTGAGCGACGGTTAGAGGGTTCGCGCATGTTCTTTCTCCCTAGGCATTCATTGCCGAATAGCGGACGAGGCAAGGAGCGATAAGACGTTCCGTATGCCTCTCAGACGTAAAAAGCGCCGCAGGGTTTCGCCTGCGGCGCGACTTTCACGCTTATTGCATGATTGGTGAGGCCACGCTTAGTGACCAACCGGCGGCGGTGCCAGCACTTCGCGAGCGCCGTTGGTGCCCATAGAGGAGACAACGCCTGCGCCCTCCATGGCTTCAACTAAGCGTGCCGCTCGGTTATAGCCAATTTTAAATCGCCGCTGCACGGCAGAAATCGAGGCCTTACGGGTCTCGGTTACAAACTGCACCGCTTCATCGTAAAGCGCATCCTGCTCGGCATCGTCGCCATCAATCCCTTCCGCTTCAAGCCCAGTTAGTGCATCCGCAGAAACACCGCCGGAAAGAATCTCCTCAATGTACTCAGGCTCGCCGCGACGCTTCCAATCATCGACCACCCGATGGACTTCATCGTCGTCCACGAAGGCACCGTGAACCCGATTAGGCGGCCCGGAACCGGCGGGCAGGTAGAGCATATCCCCATGTCCCAGCAGGCTCTCTGCCCCACCTTGATCCAGAATGGTACGCGAATCGATTCGCGAGGAGACCTGGAAGGCCATTCGCGAAGGAATGTTCGCCTTGATCAAACCAGTCACCACATCCACCGATGGACGCTGGGTGGCAAGAATCAGGTGAATACCGGCAGCCCGCGCTTTTTGTGCCAGACGTGCGATTAGCTCTTCAACCTTTTTGCCGACGATCATAAACATATCGGCAAACTCATCGATGACCACCACGATGTAGGGCAGCTTCTCCAGCACCGGCGGCGTTTGGTGCATCTCCCAGGGCTGCGGCTCCCATAATGGGTCGGCCACCTGGGCGCCGGCACGCTCGGCTTCGTCTAGGCGGGCGTTAAAGCCGGCAATATTACGTACGCCCATCGCCGCCATCAGCTTATAGCGACGCTCCATTTCCGCCACGCACCAGCGCAGGCTGTTGGCCGCCTCTTTCATATCGGTGACCACCGGCGCCAGCAGGTGCGGAATACCGTCATACACCGATAGCTCCAGCATCTTGGGGTCGACCATGATCAGCTTGAGCTCATCGGGTTTAGCCTTGAGCAGCATGGAGATCAGCATCGCGTTGACCCCCACCGATTTACCCGAACCGGTCGTACCGGCCACCAGCAGGTGGGGCATTTTGCCTAGGTTCGCGACCACCGGCCCACCGCCAATATCTTGGCCCAGCGCCATCGTTAGCGGTGAGCTCTCCTGCTGATAGCGGTCAGAGTCGATCACTTCACGCAGGCGAATCATCGCGCGGTGCGGGTTAGGAATTTCGATCCCCACCGTTGGCCGACCGGGAATGACCTCTACTACGCGAACGCTTTTCACCATCAGCGAACGAGCAAGGTCTTTCGCCAAATTGCTGATTTTGGAAACCTTCACCCCGGCAGCAGGCTTGATCTCGAAACGTGTAATGACCGGCCCCGGCCACGTATCGACCACTTCAGCTTTTACACCGTATTCACGTAACCTGACTTCTAGGAGTTCCGCCATATCGGCCAGCTGCTCATCCGTGTAGTTCGGCTGATGCGGCTCCGGCGGTGTGAGCAGCTGTAGGCTGGGCACCTCGCCCTCGGGCTCTGGAAGCGTTTCAAACGCTGGGCGCTGGCTCTGCAGATGCTCCACCGTCCACAGCGTGGGGCCGTTATCCGCTTCCTCCTCAACTTGCTCGGTAGAGAAGGTTGGCTCATGGCGCGAGCTGGCAGTAGTAGATGCGACAGGCCTGACGGATAACTCATCGTCATCTTCGTCATCCCACACTGGCTCTGGCACTACTTCCGGCACTCGCTCCCGGCGCGGTTCAGCCGCTATGGAGGGGGCTTGGTAGGCTGGCTGGCTGTCTTCACTGCGCAGCGTGACTGGTTCGGGGTGCTCTGACTCCGGCTCTGGGCGGCTCGTAAACGCGGTGGATGCTGATGGCTCAGTAGCTTCCGGTTCCCACTCATCGCGCGTTGCACGCAGCGGTACAGAAGCTGCATAGAGCTCACGCTCCTGCTCATCTTCAACCCGCAGCGGTTTATTGCTACCCAATTCATGGGTAGGTACCGGCTCGGGTGTTTCAGTTGGCGCAGGTGTTTCAGGCTTAGGCGCTGGAACTTTTTCAACTGCAGACTCAGGCTGTTGCGTTGGCTCCGGTTCTTTAGCGGATAACGACATTAGTGGTTCACTGGGCGCTTCTGGCTCCTGCGTCTTGGCAGGCGCTGGCGGAGTCGCTTCTGGCGCGGCCGTCCGAGGCTCTGAGGTGCTTTGCGGCTTCGCTCCATGGCGTTCGCTCAGTACAGTGGCTGCCTCCCAAGGAATGGAGGTATCCGCAGCAGATGTCTCTTCTTGCGTCTCTTCTGCAGGTGCTGAGAAGCTTGGCTCACGCCGCTCGCGACGACTTGATGGTGAACGCTCACTAACGGCAGGGCGCTCCTGCGGCGCAGGCGATTCACTGGCGCGAGGTACAGCATTGACGGCTGGAGTCTCTTCTTTCTCATCTACCGCGTCCGCACTGGTATCGCTAGGCTCTGCCCAGGAGCGCTGCTTCACTTTTTTAGACGCCGCTTTAGCAGCCGCACGCACGGCAGCGCGCTCAGCACGCTTTTCACGACTTTTGGCACGGCGAGCGCTAAACCATCCGCCGATACGGCACAGCTTGCGTCCAACTTCATCGGCCACCTGTAACCACGACATGCCGCTGAACAACGGGAAGCCAATCAGAATTAGCGCGGCGGCAATCAAGCCGACACCACCGCTACTCACCAACGGTTTCAGCGTACCGACGAGCCCTTCGCCTAAAATACCGCCTGAGGCATAGGGCAGAATGCTCTCTGGATGATAAAAGTGCAGTGCGCCCAGCATGGTCGTACCGAACATTAGCAACACCAAACCGCCTGCGCGCACGGCAATAGCGACGGGGTCTAACTCAAAGCGCACCTGGCGTGAGCGCATCAGCCACCAAGCGGCGTAACCAAACATTCCCGGCCACCACAGGGCACTAGCCCCGAGCAGTGAATAGAGCACGTCGGCCAGCCATGCACCAACCGGGCCCATCCAGTTACGCACATCGGTTTCAGGCCCTTGGTACGACCAGCCGGGGTCGGCTGGATGGTAGCTAAACAGCGCCAATAGCAAAAAGACGCAGAGCGCCAGCATCACAACCACCACCCCTTCACGGGCGGATCCTTGCAGGCGCAAGCCAAACCGGCGCGCCTTATCCTTTGCGGCATTCACCCGCGTCGATGAATTAGAACTAGATGGTGACTGACGCGACTGTCGCTGCGTTCGCTTGTCTACCGCCTTATTTACTTTCAAGCGATTCTCCCTTTACACCACACGGTGTCTTTAATCCACTTGCGAGTTTGCATCATACCGAGCATCCTTCCGCCGTCACAGCGCTTCTATAGAAGCTATCAGCAACAGGAGCAAGCGATGCTACCTTGGCTCTCATCGCCACACCCTTCATTTCCATCTACCGAACAGGCATTAGAGTCTCCCAACGGCCTCCTAGCCGCCGGTGGAGAGCTTACACCAGCCTGGCTGGTAGACGCTTACCGGAAAGGGATATTTCCTTGGTATAGTGACAAGGACCCCATTTTATGGTGGAGCCCTGACCCGCGCATGATACTGCTGCCTGCTCAGTTTAAACGACGCCGCAGTCTAGCTAAACGGCTGCGACATGGTGGCTTTAGCGTGACACTAGATCAACAGTTCATCCAGGTCGTTGAGGCATGTGCTGCTCCCCGTAAAAATGAACCGGGCACTTGGATTAACCCGGATATGCGTCGTGCCTATCAGCGCCTTCACGAACTTGGCATCGCCCACAGCATTGAGGTACACCGTGACGGCGAGCTGGTCGGCGGGCTGTATGGGCTGGCCATGGGGCCAGTGTTCTTTGGTGAGTCGATGTTTTCACGTCAACCCGACGCTTCCAAAATTGCGCTGGCCTACTTGGCAGGCGCCATGCAACGCCATGGTGGTGAACTCATCGACTGCCAAATGCACACGCCGCATTTAGCCAGCCTGGGTGCGACAACAGTCGCCCGTAGCACGTTCATCAACTACCTTGAACAATGGTTGCCAGAAAAGGCTTTTCGCTTACCACCTGCCCATCAGACGCCATCCGTGCCTGCCTCACCATGGCTGGCGGCGATACCCTCAGGCGCTGAAGCAGAGTGACCGCGCCGTTTTTCACCAAGGAGGCAAGCCGTGAGTAGTAACGCTCCTCGCCGCCCTGTGCGGGATTTGCGCTTCTTCCTAACCGTTCCTCATGCCTGCAGCTATCTTCCTGGCAAAGAGGCAACAACACTGTTTCTGGATCCTCAGGAGTCGCCGGTGCCTGGGGTGTACGACTCGCTGTCTCTGCTTGGCTTTCGACGCAGCGGACGCCACTTATACCGCCCTCACTGCGAAGGTTGCAATGCCTGCCGCTCAGTCCGCATCCCGGTGGACGAATTTAGCGCCAACCGTACTCAGCGAAAAGTTTGGCAACGCAATCACGATATTGAGACCCGCGTCATCGCCGCGCGCTTCGATGCCAACCACTACGCTCTATATGCTGACTACATTCGCCAACGCCATGCAGACGGCGACATGTATCCACCCAGCCGCGAGCAGTACCGTACCTTTCTGACGCTTGAAGAACCCTATGCGCACCTCATGGAGATGTACCTAGAAGGTGAGCTGGTGGCCGTGGCAGCGTTTGACCAGCTAGAGCACGGTCTGTCAGCTATTTACACGTTTTTTAAAGTCGATGAAGCGCTGGATAAGCGCTCACTCGGCACCTTTGCCATTTTAAAGTTGATTGCGCTCTGCCAAGAAAAACAGCTGCCTCATCTTTATCTTGGCTACTGGATTGAAGAGTGTCGTAAGATGCGCTACAAGCAGTCTTTTTCACCCATCGAGCTGCTGGACGGGCGGCATTGGCGACCTTTAATTCGCTAATCTGGTCAGCTTTTTTGCCTTGACGGCAGGCTTACGGCACAATATAGCGCTGTTTCTTAGGCGTGCAGGTTTGTGCCAGCGCTTATTGAGGCAATCATTCGACTATCCACGATGTAAAATAAGTGAGGATCTGCCTATATGGCACGCGAAGATCATATTGAAATGGAAGGCGTTATCGTTGACACCCTTCCCAACACCATGTTCCGGGTTGAGCTGGAAAACGGCCACGTTGTGACTGCTCATATCTCTGGCAAAATGCGTAAAAACTACATCCGCATTCTGACCGGCGATAAGGTAAAAGTAGAGCTGACACCTTACGATCTTTCAAAAGGCCGTATTGTTTACCGCTCGCGCTAAGCCTTGATATCGCCCTCAAGCAATGTTCTGCGCAAGCGATCCTGCGAGTGCAGAAACGCCTAATGGCTGCTTTTAGTATCGCGTAATTACGGCGCCGCTCCCTGGAAACGACAACGCCCCGTCGAAGACAGGGCGCTGTGCGTTAGCTCGTTAAGCGGGTACTTCAATTAATGCTTGTCGGTCATCTTAGCGCCCTTTTCAGGGCGCATCTGCCATCTCCGACTCTGTTGATAGATGTAGCTCTCCGTCTTCCAGGCTGACATGCACAATCCCACCGCGCTCTGACAGCTCGCCAAACAGAATCATCTCGGCAAGCGGCTTCTTGAGTTTCTCCTGAATCAAGCGAGCCATTGGCCTTGCACCCATATCCGGGTCGTAGCCTTTCTCTGCTAGCCAATCCCGCGCCGTATCGTCTACATCAAGCTGTACACGCTTCTCGTCTAGCTGCGCCTGTAGCTCGATCAAGAACTTGTCGACCACGTTGCGCACCACCGTCGTGGGCAGCGCATGGAATTGAATGATGCCGTCCAGGCGGTTACGGAATTCCGGCGAGAAGGTCCGACGAATCACTTCCATCGCATCCGTCGAGTGATCCTGGCTCTGGAAACCGATAGAGCGACGCGATGCCTGCTCCGCCCCAGCGTTCGAGGTCATGATCAAAATCACATGGCGGAAGTCTGCCTCGCGGCCGTTGTTATCCGTCAAACGACCGTGATCCATGACCTGCAACAGCAGATTGAAAACTTCTGGATGCGCTTTTTCGATTTCGTCGAGAAGCAGCACGCAGTGCGGCTGTTTGGTGACGGCCTCGGTCAGTAGCCCACCCTGGTCATACCCCACATAGCCTGGAGGCGCACCGATCAAACGCGACACGGTGTGACGCTCCATGTACTCCGACATATCGAAACGCACCAGCTCGATGCCCATGATATGCGCCAGTTGCTTGGCTACTTCCGTTTTACCGACCCCAGTCGGGCCTGCGAACAGGAAACTGCCCACGGGCTTATCGGGAGATTTCAGGCCCGCCCGGGAGAGCTTGATGGCCGCCGACAGTGAATCGATCGCTTCATCTTGACCAAACACCAACATTTTCAGGTCGCGGTCCAGCTTCTCGAGCTGTTTACGATCCGAACTCGAGACGCTCTTCGGCGGAATGCGCGCAATGGAGGCCACCACGGCTTCCACCTGCTCCACATCGATCGTCGTAGCACGTACCTCAGGGGGTAGCATCCGCTGATGCGCACCCGCTTCGTCGATCACGTCGATCGCCTTATCGGGAAGGAAACGGTCATTGATGTAGCGATCCGCCAAGCGAGCAGCACTCTCTAAGGCACCATCGGTGTACTTAAGCTCGTGGTGTTCTTCAAAGCGCGAACGCAGCCCTTTGAGGATCTTAATGGTGTCTTCAACAGACGGTGCCAGTACATCGACTTTTTGGAAACGACGCGCCAGGGCACGGTCTTTTTCGAAGATACCGCGAAACTCTTGGAACGTAGTCGAGCCAATGCAGCGCAGCTCGCCTGAGGAGAGCAGCGGTTTCAACAGGTTAGACGCATCCATTACGCCACCTGATGCAGCCCCTGCACCAATTACGGTGTGGATCTCGTCGATAAATAAGACGGCATTAGGCTGTTTTCGCAGCTCGCCTAACAAGCTCTTCAGGCGCTTTTCAAAATCGCCCCGGTACTTGGTACCGGCTAACAGTGCGCCCATATCCAGCGAGTAGACCACCGCATCGGCGATGACTTCCGGCACATCTTCTTCAACTATGCGCTTGGCCAATCCTTCCGCAATGGCGGTTTTACCTACGCCCGCCTCACCCACCAGTAGCGGGTTATTCTTACGACGACGAGCCAGAATTTGCACTACGCGCTCAAGCTCATGGTCGCGGCCAATCAGGGGGTCGATTTTACCCTGACGCGCCTGCTCGTTGAGGTTCGTAGCGTAGCCGGTCAACGGATGAGCCGCACCTTCGGCGCTACCCTCTTCGGCGTCGTCACTCTCTTGAGAGGAAGGTGATGGCGACGGGCCATGACCGGAGACTTTCGAGATGCCGTGGGCGATGTAATTAACCGCATCAACCCGCGCCACACTCTGCTGTTTAAGGAAGTAAACCGCCTGGCTCTCCTGCTCAGAGAAGATAGCGACCAGCACATTAGCGCCAGTCACTTCGCTTTTACCGGAAGATTGAACATGGAATACAGCACGTTGCAGCACGCGCTGGAAGCCCAGCGTTGGCTGCGTTTCACGGTCACCCTGACCCTCTGGGATCAGCGGCGTGGTCGAGTTAATAAAATCCTGCAGATCGGACCGCAGCTTGTCGAGGTTTGCCCCACACGCCTTCAGCACATCAACCGCAGAAGCGTTATCCAGCAGCGCTAGCAGCAGGTGCTCTACGGTCATGAACTCGTGGCGCTTTGAGCGAGCCACGGTGAAGGCCGTGTTCAGGGTCAGTTCAAGTTCTTTGCTCAGCATGGCAGTCCCCTTTTCGCTACTACCTAGGGCTTATCGCCACCTAGGGCTTGCGTCGGATCAGTTTAATCGACCGGCACTTTCAACATCGGGTACAAATGGCGTGGTTGCAAGCCCCTGCGCTACTTTTTTTCAACGCTGCTCATTTTCAATACGCTTAATCAGCAGCTTCGATATCACTCATTAGCGGGTGCTCGCATTCACGGGCATACTCATTGACTTGATAGCTCTTGGTTTCAGCTATATCCCGGGTAAAAATGCCGCAGGTGGCTTTCCCCTGGGTGTGTACCGCCAACATCACCTGCACGGCTTTTTCGCTATCCATATTAAAAAAGCCTTGCAACACTTCGACGACAAACTCCATGGGGGTGTAGTCATCATTGTGCAGCACCACTTTGTACAGGGGGGGCTGCGCCAGCGCGGGCTCAGCCGACTGCACCGTTAGGTCATCATCATGCTCAGGCATGCCAGGGCGTGTCATACCTGCATGTAATGTGGCCGCCAAATATGGGCTTTCGGTATTAAGCATAAGCAGCAAGGATTATCTTCTCTCGGCTGACGGGCATTGTTTACACGCAGTTCAACTAAGTTCCCATCATGAGCAAACGTGACCGCTTGCTTTTGGGAAGGGCACTCAGTTGTACACACATAATCTGCTGTATAAGACGCGCGCCATCAACAAGGGTTCATGAAAAACTCAAAATTATCACACTGGGCCAAACAAAAAACCCCTGCCCGCAAAGCAGGCAGGGGGTGTAGCAGCACTCAATTTACGATTGAGCGGGGCAATTAGCCTTTGGCATATCTTAAACCAGTGTCTTGATTTCAGGGTCCACTATAGGCAACCATCGCCAGCGCGTCGTTCAGCGTTTTGCTCGGGCGCATGGCCTGGCTGGCCAGCTCACCGTTCGGATGGAAGTAGCCTTGTATATCCACCGGCTGCCCCTGAACGCTGTTGAGTTCGTCCACGATAGCCGCTTCGTTGGCTTTCAGAGTTTCAGCCAGACGAGCAAACAGCGTCTTCATTTCGACATCCTGATCCTGGGCGGCCAGCGCTTCGGCCCAGTAGAGTGCCAGGTAGAAATGGCTGCCGCGGTTGTCCAGCTCGCCCACTTTACGCGACGGTGACTTGTTGCTGTCGAGGAACTTGCCGTTAGCCTCATCCAACGCCTTGGCTAGCAGCGTTGCACGGGCATTACCGAAGGTGCTGCCCAGGTGCTCAAGCGACGCCGCCAGGGCCAGGAACTCACCCAGCGAATCCCAACGCAGGTGGTTCTCTTCCAGGAACTGCTGAACGTGCTTAGGTGCAGAACCGCCAGCGCCGGTTTCAAACAGGCCACCACCGTTCATCAGCGGTACGATGGAGAGCATCTTGGCGCTGGTGCCCAGTTCCATGATCGGGAACAGGTCGGTGAGGTAATCGCGCAGCACGTTACCAGTGACGGAGATGGTGTCTTCGCCTTTACGGATACGCTCCAAAGAAACCTTCATCGCATCGACCGGCGCGAGAATTCGGATATCCAGGCCAGCGGTGTCGTGATCTTTCAGGTACGTCTCGACTTTTTTGATCAGCTGTGCATCGTGGGCGCGATTAGCGTCCAGCCAGAACAGCGCCGGGGCACCGCTATCGCGAGCGCGAGTCACGGCCAGCTTCACCCAGTCTTGAATCGGCGCGTCTTTGGTCTGGCACATACGCCAGATATCGCCGGCTTCTACCGTATGGCTAAACACAGTTTGGCCTGAATCGTCGGTGACCACGACAGTCCCGTCGGCAGGCATTTGGAAGGTTTTATCGTGAGAGCCGTACTCTTCGGCTTTCTGCGCCATCAGGCCCACGTTAGGTACGCTGCCCATGGTGGTCGGATCGAACGCGCCGTGCTGCTTGCAATCTTCGATCACCGCCTGGTAAATGGTGGCGTAGCAGCGGTCAGGGATAACAGCCTTCGCATCTTGCAGCTCGTCATTCGCGTTCCACATCTTGCCGGAATCACGAATCATCGCCGGCATAGAGGCATCGATGATCACGTCGCTGGGCACATGCAGGTTGGTGATGCCTTTATGGGAGTTCACCATCGCCATGGCCGGGCGAGTTTGATAAAGGGCCTCTACATCGCCTTTGATCGCCTCTTGCTGGTCGCTGGGCAACTTCTCAATAGCGCTGTACAGGTCGCCGATACCGCTGTTCGGGTTGAAGCCAGCGCTTTTCAGCACGTCAGCGTGCTTCTCCAGCACCTCTTTATAGAACTCTTCCACCACGATACCGAACATGATCGGGTCGGAGACCTTCATCATGGTAGCTTTCAAGTGCAGCGAGAACAGCACGCCGCTCTCTTTGGCATCGCTGATTTGGCTGTCAATAAAGCTGCGCAGACGGCGGCTACTCATGCTGGCGGCGTCAATGACTTCGCCTGCTTGTACCGCAAGGCCCTCTTTTAGCACCACGTTGGTGCCATCTTTTTGCTGCAGCTCAATCTTCAGCGTGCCGGCTTTTTCCATCACCGCCGACTGTTCGCTGCCGTAGAAGTCGCCTTCGCTCATATGAGCCACATGGGACTTAGAGTCAGCGCTCCACTCACCCATGCGGTGCGGGTATTTGCGAGCGTAGTTCTTGACCGACTTCGGCGCGCGGCGGTCGGAGTTACCTTCGCGCAGCACCGGGTTTACCGCACTGCCCTTGACTTTGTCGTAACGCGCTTTAACGGAGGCTTCTTCGTCGTTTTTCGGCTCTTCCGGGTAGTCAGGCAGCGGGTAACCTTGGCTTTGCAGCTCTTTGATGGTTGCTTTTAGCTGCGGGCCAGAGGCGCTGATATTAGGTAGTTTGATAATATTGGCTTCAGGCGTCTTCGCCAGCTGACCAAGCTCCGCCAAGTCATCGCTCACGCGCTGCTCGTCGCTCAGAATATCCGGGAATTGTGCCAATACGCGGGCAGCAAGAGAAATATCGCGGGTCTCTACTTCGACACCGGCAGAGTCGGTAAAGGCATCAATGATGGGTAACAAAGAGTAGGTAGCGAGCGCAGGAGCTTCATCGGTGAGCGTATAAATGATCTTCGGCGTTTTAGACATTTTTGCGTTAACCTCTTTTTTCGGTCGCTGTGATTATAAAAAATCCTGAGCTACGCGGCTCATTCAACGATTAGCCATGCCGCGAAGCGGGTGGAGCATCCTGTATGCGCTGCCCCTTTGGTCAGTCGGTGGTACTACTGGTCACTCGGTGGTTATTGCGGTAACGATGACGACAGATGAAAACGGCGGTCATTACACTGCCAACGGGTTCATCTCAAACAGCTGCGCCAGATTATACCAGCGCTGCACTTTAACCGCATGAGCGATTGTCGACAAATCCTCCACCTCTAGTTCTTGAGACAGCTTGTGAGACGATGAGCACCTTATATTTACTGCACAAACCCTACCGTATGCTCTCCCAGTTTACCGATAGCCAGGGCAGAGCCACCTTGGCAGAAGTGATTCGCGCCCCAGAGGTGTACGCCGCTGGCCGCCTTGATTTTGATTCTGAAGGCCTGCTGCTACTGAGTGATGACGGGGGCCTTATTCACCGCATTGCCCACCCCAAACACAAGCAGCCAAAAACCTATTGGGTGCAGCTTGAAGGCCACATTACCGATGAGGCCATCCGTGCGCTCAAAGTAGGCATTACGTTAAAAGATGGCCCAACCCTACCCGCCAAAGCGCGCCGTATAGCGCCGCCTGCTATTGCTGAACGTGACCCGCCGATCGACCCTAAGCGCCACCCTCTTACCAGTTGGCTGGAACTCACCATTAGCGAAGGCCGCAACCGCCAGGTGCGCCGCATGACTGCCCACGTAGGCTTTCCCACGCTACGCCTGATTCGTGCGGCCATTGGCCCCTGGCAGCTTGGCCAACTAGCCCCCGGCGAATGGCGCAAAGAGACGCTGCACGCCCCGCGCCCAGACAATGCCAAGCAGCCTCGCGCCATGCCAAAAAAGGCTAAGCCAAAAAACGCCAAGCCGAAAAGCGCCTCACCAAAAGGCTCAAGTACCAATAAAGCGCGTGCCGCAAAAGCAGCCCCCAAACGAAGCACCAAATCCAGAGGCCCTAAAAAATGAAGACGTCTTCTCCTACTGTTCGGCCAACCATTCGCAGCACGGTGGCCTGTGTGATTCAGCAGGGCGAGCATTTTTTAATGGTGGAAGAGGATAAAGGCGGTGCCCACACGCTCTTTAATCAGCCCGCCGGGCATGTGGAACTTGGCGAAGGGCCGGTAGCCGCCATACAGCGCGAGGTGCAAGAGGAAACGGCGTGGCAGGTATCGCTCACCGGCTATTTAGGGTTGTACGTTTTTCACACCCCAGAGGGAGAAACGTTTCATAGTCATGGATTTACCGGCGTCCCTGAACAGCCGCTCACCACGGCGATTGACCCAGCCATTGTGGCTACCCATTGGTTAACACGTGATGAGATCGTCGCACTCGCGGCCGCGCAGCGGTTAAGAAGCCCGCTGGTGCTGAAACGCATTGACGATGCCCTGAACCACCGTCACTTCCCGCTTTCGGTGATCCAAGAGTGAAGCACTCGAAGCATCGAGCCCCCATCGTGTATAATCGCCGCCCAATTGCACACCACTTCAACTGAGGATGCCAATGACATCCACCGATGGCACAGCCACCCAGGACGCGTCAGACACCCACACCGCTGCCACCGGCAAAGTGATTGTCGGCATGTCTGGCGGCGTCGACTCCTCCGTTTCTGCTCTCCTTCTGCTCCAACAGGGGTACGAGGTCGAGGGCCTGTTTATGAAAAACTGGGATGAAGACGACGGCACCGAATACTGCACGGCGAAGGAGGATCTGGCCGATGCGGAAGCCGTGTGCGCCAAACTGGGCATCAAGCTGCACACGGCTAACTTCGCTGCCGAGTATTGGGACAACGTATTCGAGCACTTCTTGGCAGAGTACAAAGCAGGCCGTACGCCTAATCCTGACATCCTTTGTAACCGGGAGATCAAGTTCAAGGTCTTCTTGGAGTATGCCGAGATGCTGGGTGCCGATAAAATCGCCACCGGTCACTACGTGCGCCAAGGCATCCGCGACGGTCACCCGCGCCTGCTGAAAGGCCTGGATGGCAATAAAGACCAAAGCTACTTCCTACACGCGGTGCCAGAAGCGGCGATTGCCCGCACGCTGTTCCCGGTCGGTGAGCTTGAAAAACCCGAAGTGCGCGCGCTGGCGGAGCAGCACGACCTCGTCACCGCGAAGAAAAAGGACTCCACTGGTATCTGCTTTATCGGTGAGCGTCGTTTCCGCGACTTCCTGCAGCAGTACCTGCCCGCCCAGCCGGGCACCATCGAGACCCCTGAAGGCGATGAAATTGGCCAGCATATGGGCTTGATGTACTACACCCTGGGGCAGCGTCAAGGGTTAGGTATTGGCGGTTTGGCCAACTACTCCGAAGACCCCTGGTACGTGGCGGCAAAAGATCTCGAGCGCAACGTGCTGATCGTGGTGCAAGGCAAGCATCATCCGCTGCTTTACACCAATGCACTCGCCACCGAGGCGATGGACTGGGTCGCTGGAAAGCCGCCGGTTCAGCAAGGCCGCTTTACCGCCAAAACCCGCTACCGCCAAAGCGACTGCCCCTGCGAAATTGTCGCCCAGGCCGATGGCAGCGTTGAGGTCATTTTTGACGACCCGCAGTGGGCGGTCACGCCCGGCCAGTCGCTGGTGCTTTACGATAACGACATCTGCTTAGGCGGCGGCGTTATTCGCGCCACCTGGAATGCCTCGGAGACCGCTGCATGAGCGCAACCCCTATTCACCGCGTGCCCGACACCCCCGCCGCCCGCCAAGCCCTCGCCCTGGCGGGGGTCTTTCAAGCAGCAAGCCTCGTCGACGAGCTCGCCCGTACGGGACAAGTTGATACCCGTGCCTGGGAAACGCTGATCAACGCGACGGTAGACACCAACCCGGAAAGTTTTGAAGCCATCTACGGCGGCCACCCGAACAACCTACGCCGCGGGCTGGACACGCTGGAAGCGCTCGTCGGCCGCAAGCAGGCCAACCCGGTGGTATTGCGCTACGGATTTTCGCTGCTGCTGCTAATGAATAAGCTGCGCACCGACCGCCAGATGATGGACGTGTTAGGCCAAAAGCTGACCCATGTTCAAGGGCAAGCAGAGCACTTTGGAACGACTCACGAAAACGTCATTGCCAGCCTTGGTGAAACTTACCAAGAGACCATTTCGACGTTTAAAACGCGCATTGTGGTGCAGGGCGACCCCTCGCTACTGCAAACCCGCATGATGCCGGAACGGGTACGCGCCTGCTTAATGGCCGGCATTCGCTTTGCGCTGCTGTGGCATCAGCAGGGCGGGCGCCGCTGGAAGCTGGTGTTTCAACGCAAGGCGCTACGCCGAGCGCTGGATAACTTCAGCTAGCCGCCAAGATACCTTACTTTCGACCTCCGACTTTGACCACTCTGGAAACCAAGCCATGCAACTCTCTGCTCTGACCGCCCTTTCTCCCGTTGACGGCCGCTACGGCGCCAAAGCCGCCGCGCTACGTGAACACTTCAGCGAATTCGGCCTGATCCGTGCACGCGTGATTGTGGAAGTGCGCTGGCTGCAGCGCCTTGCTGAGCACGGCCAGATTGTCGAAGTCCCGCCGCTTTCCGCAGAAGCCACCGCGTTTCTAGAGCAGCTTATTCGTGACTTCTCAGTCGATGACGCGGAGCGTATCAAAGAGATTGAGCGCACCACCAACCACGACGTCAAAGCGGTGGAGTACTTCTTGAAAGAGAAGATTGCAGGCCAAGCCGAGCTAAACGCCGTTACCGAATTTATCCACTTCGCCTGCACCAGTGAAGACATCAACAACCTCTCCTACGGCGTGATGCTGGCAGACGGCCTGAAAGCCATGCTGCCGACGATGCACGAAGTCGCCGATGAGATTGCCAAGCTAGCGATTGCCCATGCAGGCCAGCCGATGCTGTCACGCACCCATGGCCAAACGGCTAGCCCCACCACGCTGGGTAAAGAGATGGCTAACGTGGCGTATCGCCTCAAGCGCCAGCTCAAGCAGATCGAAAGCGTGGAGATTCTGGGCAAAATCAACGGTGCGGTCGGCAACTACAACGCCCACCTAACCACCTACCCAGATATCGACTGGGAAGCCAACGCGCGCACCTTTGTTGAAGGCTTGGGCTTAAGCTTTAACCCCTATACCACGCAAATCGAACCCCACGACTACATTGCCGAACTGTTCGATGCGATCTGCCGCTACAACACGATCCTGATCGACTTTGACCGCGACGTATGGGGCTATATTTCCCTGGGCTACTTCAAGCAGCGCACCGTAGAGGGCGAAATTGGCTCTTCCACCATGCCGCACAAGGTCAACCCGATTGACTTTGAAAACTCAGAAGGCAACCTGGGCCTCGCCAACGCGGTGATGAGCCACCTAGCACAGAAACTACCGATTTCTCGCTGGCAGCGCGACCTGACCGACTCCACCGTACTGCGTAACCTAGGCGTTGGCTTGGCCTATGGCCTGATTGGCTACCACGCCAGCCTTAAGGGCATCAGCAAGCTGGAAGCTAACCCGTCGCGCTTGGCAGAAGACCTGGATAACAGCTGGGAAGTACTGGCCGAGCCGATCCAAACCGTGATGCGTCGCTACGGCATTGAAAAGCCCTACGAGAAGCTCAAAGAACTTACTCGCGGCAAGCGTATTGACCAAGCGGGCTTTGCGGCCTTTATTGATACCCTTGAGCTGCCCGAGACGGTGAAAAATGAGCTGAAGGCGCTCTCGCCCGCCAGCTATATTGGTAATGCGAAGGCCCAGGCCGAAGCACTCAACCAGCGGCTTGCTGCACTCTAAACGACGCTCTGCGACACTAAAACGTAGCGCTCACTTGAACTAGGATAACGCCATGAGTCATCACGATAAGCCACTCACCCTGCTGGGCGATTTAACGCCCGCAGACTTCTTGGCCAACTACTGGCAACAGAAGCCACTGCTGATTCGTGGCGCTATCCCTGATTTCGTCAGCCCCATCGACCCCGACGAGCTGGCAGGTCTTGCCTGCGAACCGGGCGTCGAAGCGCGGCTGGTCGAAGAGAACGGCCCCGACGGCCCCTGGCAGGTCTCACACGGGCCGTTCGACGACGCCACTTTCGAGCGGCTGTCGGAAGGTCACTGGAGCCTGCTGGTACAAGCGGTCGACCACTATGTGCCCTCTATCGCTGCGCTGATGGATGAGTTTGATTTCCTACCCCGCTGGCGGCTGGACGACATCATGGTGAGCTATGCACCGCCCGGCGGCAGTGTTGGCCCGCATATCGACCAGTATGATGTGTTTTTACTGCAGGCAAGCGGCCACCGTCGTTGGCAGCTTGGCGGCAAGCAGCCAGATAATGCTCCCATCATTCAGGGCATTGACTTGCGCATTCTGCAGTCTTTCGAGATTGAAGCAGATTCCGACTGGACCCTGGCACCCGGCGACATGTTGTATTTGCCCCCCGGCTGGGCACACCACGGCGTCAGCCAAACCGACGACTGCATGACGATTTCGGTGGGTTTCCGAGCGCCCTCGGCCGACGAAGCCATCACCTCGTATGCCGATTATGTCGGCGAACAAATGTCGGACTCCCAGCGTTATAGCGATGCGGGCATGGCCCCTGCCGAGGAGGTAGGCGAGCTCGACGATGCCGCTGTTGAGCGTATGCGCCAGTTTATTCTCTCCACCCTGGATAACCCTGAACAGGTTGCCCAGTGGTTTGGCCGAGTGATGACCCAGCCAAAATATATCGATCAAGTCGTGGCCCTTGAGGAGCCGATGAGCGAAGCCGACCTTGTTGCTCAACTACAAGACGGTGAGCCACTGTTCCATATGCCGGGTTCTCGCTTTGCATGGCGCAGCGATGCGTCAGGCACCACGCTATTTGTCGATGGCGACGGGCATACCTGCTCAGAGACTCTGGCAAAACGCCTCGCTGACCCAACGCCGATGTACGAAGAGGTGCTGGAAATTGACGGCGCTAAAGCGCTGATTACACAGCTCATCAACAGCGGCAGCCTTGGTTTTATGGGCGAAGGCGACGACGAGGAGTAAGGCGTGGAAGCGGTAACGGTAAAAAGTGGTAGTTGGGCATTACTGGGTGAGCCAGCCTCGCTGATTCGCCGAATCGTCTTTATCGACGAGCAGCAAGTTCCTCAAGAAGAGGAGTGGGATGGCCGCGATACGGAGTGCCTGCACTTTTTAGCCACTCTCAATGGCGAGCCGGTAGGCACCGCGCGACTGCTGCCCGATGGCCACATTGGCCGCGTTGCGGTACTTAGCAGCGCCCGAGGCACGGGCATTGGCTACCAGCTAATGGAGGCGGCCATTAAAGCCGCCCGCGAGGCCGGTCACCCTCATGCAGCGCTTAGCGCCCAGTTACATGCCCTCGCTTTCTATGAACGCCTGGGGTTTGTTGCCCACGGCGATGTGTTTATGGATGCGGGCATTCCCCATCGTGAGATGACGCTGTTTTTGTAGTGATTCAGTGCCAATGTCGCCAAGCGCCACCCCGTGTGGCGCTTTTTTTGTGTTCGTAGTCAAAGCCATGACGAAAAACGACTACACAAACAGGGCGTTTGGCGTAGTCGCTGTCGTCGGACTACAACGCCGCATGCCCCCAAGTGACAATTGTTGAATCTCCTTGCCTAGTCGATAGTTACTGCACTGCAGCGTTAAGGACTCTCCTCTTCGGAGACACCGACACTGTGAAACGCAAAGCGCCACACCGCGACGTTTTATTAAGAGACGATGGGTGTAGAGACAGCGCCGCGAATTTGAATAATGCTGGAATCTATCTCGCAGGTGCAGCATAAGAACAAGCTAACGTGCGAACGACGACAACTCTGGAGGAATCAGCTCATGACAGGACTGCTCGACGATATCAAAGCCATGGCCCACCTTCGCGAAGCCCAAGGCGGCAAGTGGTCAGCCATCAAACCTGAATATGCTGCCCGTATGCGCGCTCAAAACCGTTTCCATACCGGTTTGGACATCGCTCGCTACACGGCCAAGATCATGCGCGACGACATGGCCGCCTACGATGCCGACACTTCTCAGTACACCCAATCGCTGGGTTGCTGGCACGGCTTCATCGGCCAGCAGAAGCTGATTTCCATCAAGAAGCATTTTGGCACCACCAAGCGTCGCTACCTGTACCTTTCAGGCTGGATGGTGGCCGCGCTGCGCTCCGAGTTCGGCCCGCTTCCCGACCAATCCATGCACGAGAAAACCTCGGTCTCGCACCTGATCGAAGAGCTCTATACCTTCTTGAAGCAAGCGGATGCCTGGGAACTCAACCACCTGTTCCGCGCCCTGGACGACGCCAAGGCGGCAGGCGATAGCGCTAAAGAGCAAGAGCTGATCAGCAAGATCGACAACTACGAAACGCATATCGTGCCGATTATTGCCGATATCGACGCCGGTTTCGGTAACGCCGAAGCCACCTACCTACTGGCCAAAAAATTCATTCAAGCGGGCGCTTGCTGTATCCAGCTCGAAAACCAGGTCTCCGACGAGAAGCAGTGCGGCCACCAGGATGGCAAGGTCACCGTTCCCCACGAAGACTTCCTGGCGAAGATCAACGCCGTGCGCTATGCCTTCTTGGAGCTGGGCGTAGAAGATGGCGTGATTGTAGCCCGCACCGACTCTCTGGGCGCTGGCCTGACCCAGAAGATCGCCGTCACCAACGAGCCGGGCGACCTGGGCGACCAGTACAACAGCTTCTTGGATGGGGACGTCATCGAGAACGCGGCAGACATCAACAACGGTGACGTCGTCATCAAGCAAAACGGCAAGCTGGTCAAGCCCAAGCGTTTAGCCTCGGGTCTCTACCAGTTCAAGCCGGGCACGGGGGAAGATCGCGTGGTGCTGGACTGCATCACCAGCCTGCAAAACGGTGCCGACCTGCTGTGGATCGAGACCGAAAAGCCCCACGTTGGCCAAATTGCTAGCATGGTGAACCGTATCCGCGAAGTGGTGCCGGATGCCAAGCTGGTGTACAACAACTCGCCTTCCTTCAACTGGACGCTGAACTTCCGCCAGCAGGTCTTCGATGCCTGGGAGAAAGAAGGCAAGGACGTGTCGGCTTACCAGCGCGACAAGCTGATGAGCGTGGAGTATGACAACACCGAACTTGGTCAATTGGCTGACGAGTGGACGCGTAACTTCCAGCGCGATAGCTCTCGCGAAGCAGGTATCTTCCACCACCTGATTACACTGCCCACGTACCACACCGCAGCGCTCTCTACCGACAACCTGGCTAAGGGCTACTTTGGCGACGAAGGTATGCTGGCCTATGTGGAAGGTGTGCAGCGTCAAGAGATCCGCCAAGGTATCGCCACTGTTAAGCACCAGGACATGGCAGGTTCTAACATCGGTGACGACCATAAAGAGTTCTTCCATGGCGACGCAGCGCTGAAAGCGGGCGGCAAAGACAACACCATGAATCAGTTCGGTTAATCAACCTTACTCGCAATACCTCCAGGAGGCTTCGGCCTCCTGTTTTTTGCCTTCCGTTTAATACTTTGCAATTAACCCAAACGCGTGCAAAATTTTTGCACACTGCTTTCTTAATGCCTGCCTACACTCTACCTTGTGACCTTTTTTTTCCAAATGGCTGGTCAAAAGCGTACGCTTTGGTTATCTTTTAGCGAACGCCGTTCTATAATGATACGCACGCATTGATCTGCGGGCGTTCACAGCCATATGGGCTGATTCTTACTGGAGGTTTTAATGAAACGTTTACTACCTGTTGCCGCGTTAAGCATTCTCACACTGGCTGGCTGCGCCAACACTGCCCCCTACTCAGGCGATGTCTACCGTGGTAACCAAGCGCAAACGGGGCAAAGCGTCAGCTATGGCACCATCGTGGCCGTCCGCCCCGTCCAAATTCAAGCCGATAGCCGTACTGGCAACCTGCTGGGCGGTGGCGGTGGCGCCGTCATCGGCGGTTTGCTGGGTAGCCAAATCGGCGGTGGCTCTGGTCGCCAGCTCGCGACCGTGGCGGGTGCGCTGGGCGGCGCAGTTGCTGGTACTGCTGCAGAAGACCGCGCTAACCGCGTTAACGCGCTGGAGATGGAAATCCGTCGTGACGACGGCACGGATGTCGTCGTCGTGCAGAGTGCCGACCGCCAGTTCCAGGCAGGTCAGCGGGTTCGCTTGATTGGCAGCGGTGCCAACCTAAGCGTAGCCCCCTACTAATCGGATCAGGCGCGCCTACCCAGCAGCGTGCCCTGGCATACCATACGCAAGCACTTAAAGCGGTGGCTCGTCAAACGACAGCAGCCCGGCCAACTTGGCCGGGCTGCTGTCGTTAGGTATCAACCAACGTACGTCTAAGCAAAGAACGTCTAGGGCATGACCAATCAGTGCGCCATGCTGCTTGCCCAGTTGGCGAGTTTTACGATGATAAAGCCAATCACGGCCAGCAAAATCGCTACCAGCAGCACGTCCACCGGGCGAATCAGCGTCGTCGCACCCAGCACGGCCAATGCAGCGACCCACAGGTAACGGTTATCACCGTGGCTTTTCAATACCTCGGGCAGCATTTTGTCTAGCCCCTGGCTAACGCCGCTTTCCCAACGCTTATTAGCAAAATAAGCAATCAGTACAAAGGCGATAACCCAAATGAAGAAGATCGTCATAACAAGCTCCAGTGAGTGTTATTTTAAGGAAAAAATGAATTGCTGTAGGGTATCCCTGCACACCCCCCGGCGCAATAGCGCTAAAGGCGTGGAAGTGGAAAAAGCCCGCTTACCCCCTGACAAGCTGGCCCACACGCGTTACCATGTTGGGACATGCACTCACCGAAAGGTTATTCAATGCAAATTGCGCAAAACTCGGTTGTCGCGTTCCACTACACCCTGACCAACGATGCAGGTGAGGTGCTAGACAGTTCTGAAGGCCGCGAGCCGCTGACGTATCTCCACGGCGCTGGCAACATCATTCCGGGCCTGGAAAAAGAGCTTGAAGGTCGTGTTGCTGGGGACAAACTGAACGTTAAAGTTTCCCCTGAAGAGGGTTACGGCGAAGTTCAAGAGCAGCTGCTGCAAGAAGTACCGCGTGATGCCTTCCAAGGTGTTGAAAGCATTGAGCCAGGTATGCAGTTCCAAGCGCAAACCCAAGGCGGCCCGCTCATGGTTACCGTCAAGAAAGTTGAAGGCGACACCGTTGTGGTTGATGGCAACCACCCGCTGGCGGGTCAGCACCTCAACTTTGACGTTGAAATTGCGACCGTACGCGAAGCAAGCCAGGAAGAAGCCGAGCACGGCCACGTTCACGGCGAAGGCGGCGTAGAGCACTAAGCTCTTGCATGCCACAAAGGGCGGCCATTGGAGGCTGTTTTCATACGGCCTCCAATGGGCCGCCCTTTTTATTTTAATGGCCGCTATGTGATGCTGACTCTTCTGGAATCAACACAAGTTGGCCATAACGCACGCTACGCGACGATGTCACCTCATCGGCAAACTGCTTCAGTGCACTCCCCTGCCCCTTTAAGAGTGCGACTTCCAAGCAGCTATCGTGATTGATATGCACATGCAGCGTTGAGAGCGTTAAATCGTGATGGTCATGAGAGTGACGAGTCAGGCGCTTAGAGAGATCTCGCGCCGCGTGGTCATACACATACACCAGCGCTCCCATACACGGCGCATTGGGCGCAACCTCCTCTTTCACCTGCTTTAACCCGTTGCGGGTCAAGTCACGAATGGCCTCTGAGCGATTTTGATAGCCGCGCAGCGCCATCAGCGCATCGACCTCGCTTAACAGCTCCTCATCCAGCGTTACCGTTACCCGCTGCATACCCTCTCCTTCGCCGATCTGATGTTGTGCGTTGCCGCAACTTCCAGCGCTATTAGTATGATGTTATTGTAAAAACATCATACTAATAGCACTGAAAAAGGTGTCCCATGCGTCGCCCTATCATACTGGCTCTCGCAGCCACATGCGTAGCGCTAAGCGCGCCAGCGTTGGCCAAAGACCAGCTAGTGCTTGCCATTGGTGGTGAGCCGGAGCAAGGGTTTGATCCGCTATTGGGCTGGGGTCAGTACGGCAGCCCTCTATTTCAGTCTACGCTGCTTACCCGTGGTCAGGACTTAACCCCGCAATCAGGCCTAGCCACAGCATGGTCCCTTTCTGAAGATCGCCTTACCTGGACTCTCACCTTACGCACGGACGTGCGCTTTTCAGACAACACCCCGCTAACCGCAGAAGACGTTGCCTTTACGTTCACCGCCGCCGCCGAGGCAGGCGGTAGAGCGGATCTCAGCGCATTAGCGAGTGCCCGTGCGGTCGACTGCAACACCGTCGAATTCACCCTCAAAGCACCGCGCATCACTTTTATCGACCAGTTGATGACGCTGGGTATCGTGCCCAACGCCGAGCGAGAAAACGGCTATGGCGACGAGTATGGCAGGCAGCCGCTGGGTTCAGGCCCTTACCGGTTAGTGGAGTGGCAAGAGGGTGAGCAGCTGATTGTTGAGCGGAACCCCTATTTTTACGGCCCCACGCCGGTCTTCGAGCGTCTGGTGTTTCTGTTTACCGATGAAGCCGCCACCCTAAGTGCAGCTCACGCAGGCCAGGTGGATCTCGCTGCGGTGCCACCAGCGCTGGCAGAGAACATCCCTGAGCAGATGCATCAGGTGATTATGAAGAGCGTTGATAACCGAGGCATTCTGTTCCCTATGCAGCCCGCCACGGGCGAAAAAGCTGACAACGGCGCGCCGATTGGTAATAACGTCACTGCCGACCTCGCCATTCGCCAGGCGGTCAATTTAGCCCTTGATCGTGAGACGCTGGTGGACGTTGCGCTAAACGGCTTTGGTCGCCCCGCTTTTGGCCCTGCCGATGGTCTTCCCTGGAGCCATAAGGATGAGAAGCTCGCGACGCCCAACCTTTCCCGCGCTAACGCCCTGCTAGATGAAGCAGGCTGGGTACGCAAAGAAGAGGATGGACTGCGCTATAAAAACGGCCAACCTGCACGCTTTCGTCTCACATACCCCACCAGCGACACCACCCGCCAACAGCTCGCCCAGGTGAGTGCCGAGATGGTGCGCCCACTCGGCATCGAGATGCAGCCCACCGGCCGCCACTGGGACGAGATCCAACGTGAGGCGCTTCACCAAGACGCCATCGTGTTTGGCTTTGGCAGCCAAAGTCCGCAGGAAGTGTACTATCTCTTCCATAGCGAGCATGCCGGGTTCGGTTTTTACAACAGTGGTTACTACGCCAACGAGGCGGTCGACCAACACCTGGATGCCGCCCAAGCGGCGGCTAACACCGAAGAAGCCAATCAGCATTGGCAAGCCGCCCAATGGGACGGCGATACCGGCTATGGGGTACAGGGAGACACCAGCTGGGCCTGGATGGTCAACCTTGCCCACGTGTATGCCACCAACCGCTGCCTCGACCTGGGCGAACTGGGCGTTGCCCCTCACGGCCACGGCTGGCCGGTCACCGCCAACTTGCTTGAGTGGCGCTGGACGTGCGATTAACGGTTTGGCTAGCGAGCCGCCTACTTCGGCTGTTGCTGGTACTGCTAAGTGTCGCAGCGGTCTCTTTTGGGCTAATGATGCTATCTCCCATCGACCCGGTGGATGCCTACCTTGGCCCGCAAATGGCCCAGGTCAGCCCTGAGCAGCGCACGCTGATTGCCGAACGCTGGGGGTTTAACACCCCGGCCAGTGTGCAGTTTCACCACTGGCTGCAACAGTTGCTTAGCGGAGAGCTGGGCTGGAGCCATATCTACAACCAGCCGGTGAGCGACGTCATTAACCAGCGCTTCCAGCGCTCGTTTTTTCTGCTGTTGAGCGCTTGGCTGCTCTCGCTGATACTTGGCGTAGTACTCGGCATCGCCGCAGGAAGCAAAGAGGGCTCCCTGCTGGACCGCTTGATCAGCGGCTATGCTTATATCACTGCTTCGACGCCCACGTTTTGGCTCGCCATGCTGGCATTGCTACTTTTCTCCGTCACCTTGGGCTGGACCCCCACCTGCTGCGCAGGGCCCACGGGCGTGCTGAGCCAAGAAGTAACGCTGCTCACGCAGCTGCACCATCTTCTTTTACCTACTCTCACCCTCGCTCTGTTAGGCGTTGCCACCATCACGCTACATACCCGGGCCAAGATGGCGGCGTTTATGCGCTCGGATACCGCGTTGCACGCCTTTGCCCAAGGCGCCAGCCGTTTCGATATCGCCTGGCGCCACGGTCTGCGCCACGCCAGCCTGCCAGCGATCACTTTGGCGTTTGCCTCTCTCGGCGAGCTGTTTGGCGGCTCCATCCTGATCGAGCAGGTCTTTGCCTACCCCGGGCTTGGGCAGGCCACCGTGGCAGCGGGCTTAAGAAGCGATGTGCCGCTACTGCTCGCCATAGCGCTATTTACCGCGCTATTTGTGAGTGTTGGCAACCTCATCGCCGATGGCCTTTACCAGTGGGCCGACCCACGTATCGCACGGGACCGCACTAATGAATAGCCAGCCGCGCCTGGTCGCAGCAGGCTATGCAGGTGTGTTTGGCCTGCTGGTATTACTGTTGCTTAGCAGTTCTTTATGGCTGGGAGATAGCCCACTGCACATGCAGTTCGGGGCCCGCCTCATGCCTCCCAGCGCCGAGCACTGGCTGGGCACTGATGCCCTAGGGCGTGAGCTTTGGGCCCGCACGCTGGCGGGGCTTGCCTTGAGTTTTGGGGTAGGGCTGAGCGCGGCACTGTTGGGCACGCTGATTGCTTTAAGCTTGGCGAGTCTCGCCATGCTCTCGCCCATACTGGATGCGCTGGTGAGCTTACTGATTGATACGCTGCTGAGCGTGCCACACCTGATTTTACTATTGCTGATCGCCTTTGCCCTGGGAGGCGGCACCCAGGCTGTCATTATCGCTGTTGCGCTGACCCACTGGCCAAGCCTTGCCCGCTTGCTCAGAGCCGAGCTACTCAGCTTGCGAAACGCCCCTTATGTGGCGATTTCGAAAGGGTTTGGCAAACGCCAAGGATTTATTGTTTGGCACCACTTGCTGCCCCATGTACTGCCTCACTGCTTGGTCGGCGCACTGCTGCTGTTTCCCCACGCCATTTTGCATGAAGCGGCCCTAACCTTTTTAGGCGTTGGCTTAGACCCTACCCAGCCCGCCATCGGCGTATTACTGGCCGACGCCATGCGCTACCTTACCGGCGGCTACTGGTGGCTAGGGGTGTTTCCTGGGCTGGGTTTACTGCTGATGGTACTGGCGATTGAACGCTTCGCCTCGATGCTGCGCAAAGCGCTGTAAAGATCGCGATGTTTAACAAGGAGCTTGCCATGCTGACCATTGACCGGCTAACCCTGCAACTCCCCTACTACCCCCGCTGGTGGCGACGGGAGTGGACCACCTGTATCGAGTCGCTCTCACTGCACCTTCCGCCGGGCGAAGTGCATGCTGTGGTGGGTGCGTCAGGCGCAGGTAAAAGCCTGCTGGCCTACGCCATTATGGGGCTACTGCCCCAAGCGGCACGGGTCTCAGGAGAGCTGCGCTTCCAGGGGAAGGACTTAACACCAGCGCGCCAGCGGCAGCTGAGGGGGCATCAGTTGGCGCTCATTCCTCAATCGTTGAATGCTCTTGACCCGCTCGCACGCAGCCAGCACCAGGTACGCTGGGCGGCCCAACGGGCAGGATTTGGTCGCTCAGCCGCCCATCAGCGCGCCGATGAGCTATTGAGCCGCTATCAGCTTAGCCACGCGTCTACCCACTACCCTCACGAGCTGTCAGGCGGCATGGCGCGGCGGGTGCTCATCGCTATGGCCCAGGTGAGCAACGCACGTCTGGTGATTGCCGATGAGCCCAGCGTAGGCCTTGACCCCAACCAGCGCGACCGTGTGCTGGCAGCACTAAAAGCTATCGCCCTAGAGGGCAAAGCGGTGATGCTGATTACCCACGATCTGCGCCATGCTCTTACCATTGCCGACAGGGTTTCCGTGATTCGCCAGGGCCAAGCGCTGGAAACCGCACCGGCCCAGGCTTTCCAAGGCCAGGGCGAGCAGCTTATGAGTTGCTATGCGCGAGACTTGTGGCAGGCGCTACCGGATAACGCGTTCAGCACACACCCCTTCCATCCGACGCATCAGGAGCCAGCGCTTGCTTGAAACCCACCAGCTATCGTTCCACTTTGCGGCAGGCACGCCGCTGTTGGCGGATATCTCCCTACGCCTTGCGCCCGGTGAGTGGTTAGGAATCAGCGGTGACTCTGGATCGGGGAAATCAACGCTTGGCAAGCTATTGTCAGGCCAGCTAACGCCTTCCCAAGGCAGTGTTCAGGTAGATGGTTCGCCGCTGCCCACACGCGGGCTGCGGCCAGTGCAGTGGCTGCCCCAGTCGCCTGAATTGGCGGTGAATCCGCGCTGGCGGGTAGGAAAGATATTAAGGGAAGCGTGGACACCGCCAGATACGCTGATGGCGGCGTTTGGCATTGAAGATGAATGGCTAAAGCGCTTTCCCAGCGCACTCTCCGGCGGCGAGCTACAACGGGTGTGCGTGCTGCGCGCCCTCGCCCCCGGCGTCCGCTATGTGGTGGCCGATGAGATCTCCACCATGCTGGACCCCATCACTCAGCTGTCGCTGTGGCAGGCGCTTAAAGCGCACACTGAACACTATCAGCTTGGCGTCATCGTGATTAGTCACGACACAGCACTACTCAACCGGCTGTGCCATCAACAGTGGCATCTGGCAGGTGGCAGCTTACGTATTAGCAGCACGGCGCTCAAAGCGCCATAAGCCAACACCAATGGCCAACGTCACGCACAGCAGCAGCCACGAGCCTATCGCCACACCCTGCCACTGCGTCCAGCGCCAGAAAGGCTCCAGCCAAAAACCGCCAATGCTGGCACCGAGGTAGTAAAATACTAGGTAGAGCGCCGAGGCACTGCCCCGTGCCCCTTGGGCGTAGCGCCCCACCCAGCTAGACGCCAATGAGTGCGCCATAAAGAAGCCGAAGGCGTTAATGGTTAAGCCGAGGATGATGAGCGCCAGCGAGTCCGCCAGGGTGATGGCGGTGCCTAACATGAGAATCACAATGCCCGCACTTATGCAGCGGGCGGGGGAAAAGCGCCCCGCCAACTTGCCCGACACTGTCGAGCCAAAGGTGCCACCTAGGTAGGTGAGAAAGATCAGTCCCAGGCCGCTCGCCGCCAGTTGATACGGTGCATCTGCCAAACGGAAAGTAATATAGCTGTACTGGTTAATAAAAATCAGAAAGTTAATGCCGCCAAGGAAGTAGGCAGCGAGCAGCACCGGCGAGCGTAAATGGCCGAGCAGGTCCCCCACCGCTTGGCGTAATTGAAAGCGCTTAGGCGTAAAGGCTTGGCTATTGGGCAGTAGCCGCCAAAAAATGATACAGCCCACCACGGTCATGGCACCCACCGCGAGAAACGCAGCGCTAGGCCCACCAATGGCCGCCGCTCCGCCCCCAACAATACGCCCGCTAATACCGCCTAACGAATTGGCCCCAATATAAAGCCCCACGGCACTCAGCAAGGCGGTTTTATCGAACTCGTCCCCCATCCAGGCAATCGCTACGGCGGGCAAGCCGCCGAGCACGAAGCCTTGCAGCAAGCGCAGAAACAATAAACTCTCGAAGGTAGGCGCAAAAGCTAAAGCGAGCGACAAACCACCCGCCAGGAGCAGCGTGATACGCATAATCCCTTCGCGGCCAATGGCATCGGAGAGCGGCCCAAACACCAAAAGCGCCAAGGCCAAAGAGAGCGTAGATACCGACATCAGCAGGCTGACGCCTAAGGTGGAAACCCCGTAAGCCTCTTTCAGGCCCGGCAATAACGGTTGCGGCACATACAGGTTAATAAACACCAAAAACGACCCTAAACATAGGGCCGCCGTCGCGCGCCACCAGGCGCGCGTTTTTGCTTCAATCATTGATGGCCTTTCCAACGTGAACCAACGCTCACGGCGAACACTTAAGGCATAAAACGACTGCTAAGCTGGGCCAGATTGGTCGGCTCTAGGGCACGACGCGACTGCCAGTAGTAGCGCTGCCAGTAGCTATTATCCAGGCTGGAAATAATCACGCCTTTCGACGTGGACGCATGGAGAAAATAGCCATTGCCTACGTAAATGCCCACGTGGTTGTAGCGTCCGGGTGGGCGGAAGAAGACCAGATCGCCCGCCTGCAGCTCTTGGCGGTCGATCGGGCGTCCTTCATGCACTTGATCTCGGGTAGAACGGGGTAACTCAACGTCAAAGGTATCGCGGAAAACGTTTCTTACCAGGGCAGAGCAGTCGATCCCTCGATCCGTCGTCCCTCCAATCCGATAAGGCGTTCCTGCCCACCGCTGATGCTGCTCTAACAGCGCTTGGCGAACGACCGTTGGCGGGGGCGTCTGCAGGTTACGCAGGTGAGCATTGATAGGATCAACGGGCGACATTTGAGGAGTAGCACCCTCCATGCCCGGAAGCGACATCGAGAAATAATCCTCGGGGGCTTCCATGCCCTGACGTGAGGCGGAGCCTGCACAGCCAGCTAACAGAGCAACGACGACACAAACACTTACAACACGGACAGCGGTCACAGCGGGGTGTGGCGACGCAACCATGCGATTAACCTCGTGACAAAATGGAAAGTGAACAAAACCCAAGCATGAGAAAACTCATTTTTTTCAAACCTTGGACTATAAGCCAGTTATCCTACGCTTGGCGAGCCTAATGTAAAATTCGTTGATCACCCGGCAACGTGTCGATATGCAGCGGCGCGAAATGACGTGGTTTATTACCCGGAAAATCCAGACTTGCCCAGGGGCCTGCCAGCACAGGCGCGCCGCATAACCAAGCCACCAGCGCTTGACGAAAACCGGCCAAGAAGCTCTCTCGTTCCGGGGTGTCGCCCATGAAAAACGAAAACCCTGCGTACATGCCCGCCGCATACTCCTGCCAACCCGAGTAATGATCCGCCGCCAACTGATAGGCGCGGTCGAGCACGTTCGCGAATGCTGACTTGTCGAGCCAACCCAGCTGACGTGCCGCAATGGCAAGATCCACGAGCTGGGCAATGTCCCAAGCGGCCATGTCCACGTCATTACAACCATCTTCATTGGTACTCACACGGCGCAGGCGCAACAAGTGGTGACGCTCCTCTTCACCGCAGTCGCCGGACTCCAATATGGCGATCTCAGCCGCCAACCGCTCCGGGTTCAGCGTGTAGGGCGCGTAGTTGATCTGGTACTCCTGCCGATCTCCCGCCTCCAGCATGAAGGTTAAAAACTCTTGCATATCGTCGGCGCTGGTGAGGTGGTAGTGGCTCTCGACCCATTCGCGAATGTCGGCGCACTCACGAGGACTTTCCAACTGTGGCTCGCTCCACACCGCACTGTTCAGCGGCCCCACCAGCGACATCGCCGTGAAGTGGGTCAATGTAGGTCTCTCACCCGGTTCGCACCAAGCATCGGGGCGCCAATCTAGCCAGTGGAACAGGCTGCCGTGGTCTTCCAGGTGCCAAGCAATTTCATTAATGAGCGAGTCGTGCTCTGGCTCCGGCAGGCAGCTCTCCCAGGCAAACCAGGCTTCTAGCAGGCGCTTGGGAGTCGCATAAAAACGGCATAGGCAGCTCCGTAGGGCGCCGGCGTGCTGCATGAGCGGTTCGCGCTCGAACAGACCACTGTCGAAAGCCATATGCAGGTAGAAGGCAAACTTCTCGGCCATGTGAATCGTCGCGGCGTGGCGGCTCACGCCTTTTACCGCGTTGCGCTGTTTGAGCTCATCGGGGGTCGGCTGACCAAAGCGCGTCTGCGACGGTGGCAATACGCCATGGGCGGCATCCGCAGCCAGCTGGTTGAGATGGTGCGCCTGGGCGGGTAGCCAATAGCGCGCCAGCACTTGATGGCCTTCATCCGCATGCAGGCCAAGTGAATCCTGTAGGTAGACGGCGGCATCAGCGCGGCGCTGCTCGGCAATCGGGGCCGAGGGATTGAGCTGACGCAGCATGACATCCGGCTCGCGTACGCCAGCCAAGGCGAGCAGCCAATGGTGCGGCGTGTTGCGCCACGCTTTGATACGCGTACGCGAGGCTTGGCGAGTCGGCTCGTCCAGTAACGCACCCAGCGAGTGCCTCCAGGGGCTGTGGGGCGCGTGCATAAGCAGCTTATGACGCGCGTTAGGCGTCATCTCCCGGCGATCAACGCCCTCGAACAGGCTTTGCCCGCGCATGTAGGCTTTCAGTACTGCGTGCCAGTCGTGGTAACGACGACCCACGAGGTCAGCCGCATGGGCCGCTAGGTCGTCCGCTTCCGCCTGGCTTAGCCAGCCGCAGCAAGCACCAGCCCAGGCGAGCTCTACTAACCGCAGCCAATCCCAGGCGGCCCACTCCAACGGCTCGCCCTGATTGACGAACGCAGTGAGCACGGGCGCGTAGGGAGCATCGTTCACCGCACCCCGCTGCCACTCTTGGCGCTGGGCGCGATCCATGGTCAGCAGCTCGCGGGCTTCAATATCCCAGCGCTGGCGCTCACCCTGGGCGCTTAGCCATAGCATCACTTCTAATAGTTGCTCGCGGTCATACACTTGCCAGATGTGCCCTAACCACTCGCTGGCATCGGGCCAGTCGGCGGCGCTAGCCGGGTAGCTCACCACTGGGCGAAACAGCGCGCCCAACCGCCAAGGCTGAGCTTCTGGCGCTTGCGGCCATAGCGAAGCCGGTGCAGGGCGTTGCGCTAGCTCAGTATCCAGGGTTTGCCATGTGATACCTTCACCTTCACTCTCTAGATCTGCCAGTGCTTGGCAGGCGTCGATAAAACGGTCATCTGCGCCAGTTTCCCAACCTTTGGCCCCCAGCGCGCGACGTAGATCCGACAGCCACGCTCGCTGATCGCTGTAGTCAGAAGTGATGCGCCGTGTTAAGTGGTGTGCCCAGTTCGTCGCCTGAGCCTGGCTTAGCCAACCCGCCGCCCCGGCGAGTGCTGCCCACTCCAGCGCGCCCAACAGCTGATCGGCGCTGCCTGACGGTGCGCCGAGTGCAAAAAACAGCTGGTCTGCCAACGCGCCACGATCTGTAATACCCAGTTCTAGCAGGCGTTGCTCCGCCGCGACCGCATCCACCGCCAGTGGGTGCGGTGTAAAAGCCCAATCACACAGCACCAGCTGTTGAGCCCACCAGGCATTTAGTGCGTCGAACAAAAGACACCTCGAAGAAACCGAAAGCGATCAATAAAAGCCATAACCAACCAGAGCAGACCAACGAGGCCGCCAAAAGCGGCATAGTGTAACGGAATCTGCTGCCAAGACCGATAGCAGCCGCACAAAACAGCGCTGCCCGGCACAAAGGCCGGGCAGCGATTACCGCAAAGAGCAGCGTGCGCTAAGCGCTTTTGACTTTACTAATGACCCATAGCAAGACCACCGCCCCCACGGTTGCCGTGACCAGCGAGCCGATAAAGCCACCCGCCTGTAAACCCAGCAAACTAAATAAGAAGCCCCCGACAAGCGCGCCAACCACACCCACGCCGATGTTGCCTAAAATACCAAAACCACCGCCACGCATGATGTTGCCAGCAATCCAGCCAGCTAAACCACCAATGATTAACCACGCAATAAAGCCCATACTACCTCCTTGGTTTCACTCAGCTTGGGGTTTTACCTTCAACCTATCCTTCCACCTATGCTTGTCCTACCATAGCACACGGCGCTACTGTTCTGCCCATTTGTTGCCTTTTCCCACAAGGATCCTCTTATGATTCCCGACTCCCTTAAACAGCTACTTAGCCATGTTGATGGTCATCAACGCGCCACCTGGGAAGGCCGTGACGTCGCACTCTTCAACATGGCCTGGGGGGAAATGGCGATCAGCCTGCAGGGCGCTCAAGTGCTGCACTTTCAGCCCACCGATGACACCGGCTGGCTGTGGGTGACGCCAACGCCGCAGGCGCTGCCGGGCGCGATTCGTGGCGGCATTCCGCTCTGCTGGCCCTGGTTTGCCGACGAGCGCTACGCTGACGAAAGCCCCGAGCGTAACGGCCCCTTCCATGGGCTTGCCCGCCACGCCATGTGGCGCCTGGACGCCGTTGACGACCACGCCGAAGGCATCGAAGTGCACCTATCGCCGGAAGAGCGCTTACATAGCCAGCTCACCGCCCGTGTGGTCATTCAAGCCAACGCCCAGCGGTTAAACGTTGAGATCATCAGCGAAAACATTGGCGATGCCCCGATCAAAACCAGCGGCGCACTGCATACCTACCTGGCCGTTAATGAGGCGCATCAATGCCGCTTAGAGGGCCTCGCGGGTGCTCGCTATTTGGATAAGCTGCGTGGCTTTGCTGAATCTGAGCAACAGGGCACGCTGGCGATTCGTGGCCCAGTCGACCGTATTTATCATACCAATGAAGCAGTGCTGCTCAATGACGGTCAGCGCACGCTGCGCATCGGTAAGCAGTCCAGCGACTCCACGGTGGTCTGGCACCCGGATAGCGACCTGCCCAGCGACACGCCTGCCGACGCCGCCAAACACTTTTTATGCGTCGAGGCCGCCAATACTCGCCTTGATCCGGTTTGGTTGGTACCCGGGGCGCAGCACCTGCTAGGGACGACAATAAGCCGCGGTTAATGATCGGTTCATCAAGGATTTGCTATGATCAGGCCATGGATATCCCCCCAAAGGAGAGACGATGGATCCACAGCAATGGCTGGAAGCAGCCACGCTTGCCTTTAACCTGATCGGCATGGTGGTGTGCTTGGCTGGCTTAACGCTTGCACAAAAAATGCAGCGCCGCTGGCCCGGCTATAGCCTCGCGGTCGTCGGTTTTATCATTGCGACCCTGCCCATGCTCTCTCAACTTGTCTTGATGTGGCAGCGCTAACGTTCCACCACCTCGCCAAGATGCCCCACCCGATGAAGGAAGCGACAGGATGCGCCAGCCGTTAAGCCGCGAATTGAGCAATATGTTAGAGCGAAGCCGAGACCGGCAGCTGCGGCTGGCGGTGACAGGCCTTTCGCAAGCGGGTAAAACGGCGTTTTTAACCTCGCTGGTGAACCAACTACGCCATGCAGGCGTAGAAGCACAGTTAGACCTACTACCGGTTGCCCGTGAAGGCCGACTGCTAGGCGCGCAGCGTTTAAATCAGCCGGACTTAGGCGTGCCACGTTTCCCCTATGACCCCGGCATGGCCTCGCTGAGAGACACACCGCCGCGCTGGCCCGAGCCCACCCGCGGCATTAGCGAGCTGCGTTTACAGCTGCGCTACCGCCCTGCCCAACAGGGCTGGTTTACGCCGGACATCGCTCACCTGACGCTGGACCTGTTCGACTACCCCGGCGAATGGCTGCTGGATTTGCCGCTGCTCCAGCACGACTTCTACAGCTGGAGCCAGAGCCAGGCCCAGCACGAAGGCCCTCATCGCCGGGCACTGTTTAGCGAATGGCTGGCCGAGTCAGAGCAGCTAGACCCTACGACAGAAGCCGATGAAGCCCAGCTCGCCACGCTGGCCGATGCCTATGCACTAGGCCTGCGTCGTGCCAAGCAGGCGGGCTTCTCTGACCTGCAGCCAGGGCGTTTTTTGCTGCCCGGCGAGCTAGATGGTGCACCGGTGCTGCAGTTCTTCCCGCTGCCTGGATTAGATACCCCCAAAGAAACCCTCGACGCGCTGCCCGAGTCGAGCCTCTACGCCACCCTGGCGGCGCGTTTTCGCTACTATCAGCAGCAGGTGGTGCGCCCCTTCTACCGCGACCACTTCCGCCGCTTTGACCGCCAGATTGTATTGGTGGACGTGCTGGGTGCGCTTAACGCCGGGCCGGAGCGTTTCGAGGATCTTTCCCGCGCACTGCAACAGCTGATGAAGAGCTTTGATTACGGCAAGCGCAGCCTGCTGACCCGCCTGTTCGCTCCTAAAATTGACCGCCTCGCCATTGCCGCCACCAAGGCGGACCACGTGACACCCGACCAACACACCCACGTGGTGCAGCTGTTAGAAGCGCTGCTGGCGGAGCCATTGAAAGACTTACGCTTTGCCGATATCCCGGTGAAAGCGCTGTCGCTGGCGGCCATTCGCGCCACCGAGGCCCGCGAAGTGCTGCATGATGGCAAGCGAACGCCAGCGCTGAAAGGCACCACGTTAGAAGGTGAAGACGTGCTGGTGTACCCCGGCGATGTGCCCAGCCGCCTGCCCAAAGCCGATTTTTGGCAGCAGCAAGGATTTGATTTCCCCAGCTTCCGCCCGCTGCCCGCCGATAGCGAGGCACTGCCCCACATCCGTATGGACGCCGCGATTGACTGGCTGATTGGAGACAAACTGACATGAGCAACCCTCAGCCCCGCCGCGACTTCCAAACCGAAGCGCCGCCCGAGCCTACCCAGGAAACCCTGCGCCAGCACGAACGCTTTGCAGCGACTGAATCGCACCAGCCGCTGGCGACCCAAGCCGAACTCAAAGCGCTGCCGGAAGAGACTCTAGGCGCGCCTCGCAAGCGCCGCTGGGGGCTGATGTTCGCCTTGGCAGGCGGTGCCACACTCGGCACGGTAGAGCTGGCAACCGGCATTCCTGACGCGCTGTCCCAGTCCCAGTGGATGGCGATGGCGTGGCAGCTATTTGGGATTAGCCTGATTGGCTTGGGCGGCGTATCGCTCCTCAAGGAGCTGGGCCGTTTGCGGCGCTTAAAGCGGCACGATCAGCTACGGGCCAACCTAGCCGAGCTTCCCCAGCGCTCCAGCCAGCAGGCCCAGGCGATGGCCGTTCAGTTAAAACAACAGCTGGCACTGAGCAACGACGACCCGCACTGGCTGGCCTTTCAGCGGGCGTGCCAGCCGCACCATAGCGGGGAAGAGATTCAAACCCTGCTGCGCTACCACCTGCTCGCCCCCCGTGACCGGGAAGCCCAGCGGTTGATTACCCGGATGTCGGGGGAAACCGCCATCATGGTGGCGGTTTCCCCGCTAACCCTGGTGGATATGGCGCTGGTGGCGTGGCGCAGCCTGGCCATGGTGGATCGGCTGAGCCGTCTGTACGGCCTGGAGCTTGGCTACGCCAGCCGCCTGCGGCTATTTCGCCATGTGTTGCACAACATGGCGTTTGCAGGCGCCAGCGAACTAGCCACCGATGCCAGCATGGACATGCTCTCGCTGGATTTGGCAGGCCGCCTTTCAGCAAGAGCCGGCCAGGGCTTAGCGACGGGGCTGCTGAGCGCCCGCCTGGGTATGCGCGCTCAGCGACTGTGCCGCCCGGTGGCGTTTACCCCAGAAGAGCAGCCCAAATTAGCCGACCTTCGCCAAGACCTCTGGCGGCAGATCAAGCGGCTCGACAAAGAGCCCGCCCCCGCCGCGCATCACCGCGATTAATACCGCTCAGCCGCACATCCTCTTCGCTGAAGTGCTCGGGCCGTAGACCCAGAACCACTGGCTGCAACAGGTCGTTCCAGCCTTCGGCATCCGCCACTTCATTTAAGTCACCTAGCAGGCCAAGCTCGCCCCACTCCTGAAGGTTATTATCGTTTTAGGGGCTAGATGATGGTGGAGCGTATCGCCTACCGCAAGCGGCTCTCGACTAAGGTGGCAGAGTGATAATGGCAGCAAAAATGCTAAAGCCCAAAGCGCTGCTTCAGGAATAACGCCACCGCTGCTTCGCCGTGGTGGCCGATCCGCCGGGCTTCTGGCACGCGATCGAACAGCGCCGGATGAGCGTTGGCCATCACCTGGGCCTCGCCTGCCAAGGTGAGCATTTCGGTGTCGTTGAGGTTATCGCCAAAGGCTAGGCAATCGGCGGCAGTGAGCCCAAGCGACTCCAGCAACGCCGCGAGCGCCACGCCTTTATTCACTCCGCCCGCCATGATCTCTAGCGAGTCCACCGTGGAGTAGGTAATGTGCAGCCCATCGCCATGCGCCGCTTGGGCCTGAGCTTCCAGCTCTGCCAGCGCATCCGGGTCGCCTAAATAGAGCACTTTACCCACGCCGTTGGCGTCCATCTGCTCCGGTGGCACGACCTCATAGCGAAAGCCCGTCGAGGCGTGCAGTGAAAGCAGGTGTGGCGCTTCGGCGTCCACATGCCAGCCCGCTTCGCGGTAAAGGTTGAGGCGCACCTGTGGCGGCCGGGGTAAATGAATCAGCGCGTGAGCGTGATCCGGGTTAAGGTGCGACGCGCTAACCAAGCCATCGTCTGGGTCGTGGGTGTAAGCCCCGTTGGTGCTAATCAGGTGAGCAGGCACGCCCAGCTCATCGCGGAAGACGCGCATATCGTGGTAGTGGCGGCCCGAGGCCAGCGCCAGGTGGTGCCCCTGCCGAACCAACTCTTGGAGCACCTCAATGGTGCTGTCATGTAACCGGTGGTCGCTGCCTAACAGGGTACCGTCAAGGTCGGAAACGATCAGGCGAGGGGTCATCAAAGCGCTCCTTGTGCGTTAGCAGAGTAACGTTGCAGTTCGCTCAGCTTAACCGATTCAGCCAACCGTAAGTAAGTCATTGACTTGCCGTCGCCGTCACCACTTCCCCAGGGGCAACGATTGGCGCAGCCAGTGGGAATCCGTATAGTGGCAACCTACTCTCGCCAACTGATTGAACACATGCTTCAAAACAACTCCCTGCTTGCCCAGCTCAAGCAACAGATCCGTGAAACCACCCCGCGCGCTGAAGGGGTGATCAAAGCCACAGAAAAAGGCTTTGGTTTTCTTGAAACTGATAGCGGCGAATCCTATTTCGTGCCGCCCCCCGCCATGAAACAGGTGCTGCACGGCGACCGTGTGGAAGCCGTGATTCACGAGAACGGCGATAAAAAATCGGTTGAGCCTGAAAAGCTTATTGAAGCCGGTTTAGACCGCTTCGTTGCTCGCGTGCAAAAGCGCGAAGGCCGTCTCGCGGTGGTGCCGGATCACCCCTCGATTCGCAACGTTCTAAAAGCACGCATCAAAAACAGCCTGGATGAAGACTCGATTGCCGACGGCGATTGGGTCGTGGCGCGTTTGGTGCGTCACCCGCTAAAAGAGAACGACCGCGGCTTCTTCACTCAGATTGATGAGCTAGTGGCCAAAGCCGATAACCCGGCCGTGCCGTGGCGCGTGACGCTTGCTCGCCACGCACTGGAGCAAGAGTGCCCGGATGCCGGCAGCGACTGGCCGCTGCACGATGAAGGCCTCACCCGTGAAGACCTCACCGAGCAGCCGTACTTCACGATCGACGGTGAAAAAACCCGCGATATGGATGACGCGCTGCACGTAGTGGCACGCCCGGAAGGCGGCTGGCAGCTGAGCGTGGCGATTGCCGACCCCACCGCTTATGTGGATGAGGGCCACGCTGCTGACCTGGAAGCCCGCGTCCGTGCATTTACCGTGTACCTGCCGGGCCAGAACGTGACCATGCTGCCCGAGCAGTTGGCGGATGATCTTTGCTCGCTGCGGGAAGGCCAAGAGCGCCCTGCCCTGGCCTGCACGCTGAACATTAACGCCGACGGCAGCCTGGGCGACTACCGCTTCTTCGCGGCCAACGTGAAGTCCCACGCTAAGCTGGTGTACGAGCGCGTCTCTGATTGGATTGAAGGCCAAGGCGACTGGGCTCCGGCAGATAATATTGCCGAGCAGCTACACGCCCTGCGTGAGCTGACCGAAGCGCGTACCGCGTGGCGCAACGAGCACGCGCTGGTATTTAAAGATCGTCCTGATTACGTGTTTGATCTGGATGAAGCGGGCAACGTGCTGGGGATTCATACCGAAGACCGCCGCATTGCCAACCGTATGATCGAAGAGTCGATGATTGCTGCCAACGCCTGCTGCGCGGATTTCCTGGCTAGCCATATCGGCCACGGCATCTTCAACGTACACCGCGCTTTCGAGCCGGAAAAAGCTGAAGCGGCACAAGAGTTCCTGGCGACTCAAGACATCGAAGTGGCCCAGGAAGCACTTACCGAGCTTGCCCACTATAAAGAGCTGAAGCGTGCGCTTGAAAGCCGCGACGACGCTTGGCTGGATGCGCGCCTGCGCCGTTTCCAGGGCTTCACCAGCATGTCGGCCCAGCCTGGCCCGCACTTCGGCCTGGGGCTGCCCGCCTACGCCACCTGGACCTCGCCGATTCGTAAGTATGGCGATATGGTCAACCACCGCTTGATCAAGCGCGTGCTGAAGGGTGAGCAGGCTCCGGCAGAAGCCAGCCAGCAGCTCACCGAGCAGCTCACCGAGCGCCGCCGCTTGAACCGTATGGCCGAGCGCGACGTGAAAGATTGGCTTTACGTGCGCTACCTGACCCCGGCGGCGCAGAATCAGGACACCTTCGACGCCGAAATCATGGCAATCAACCGTGGCGGCATGCGGGTTCGCCTGATAGAAAACGGCGCGACGGCGTTCGTGCCTGCCCCCTTGATGCACAGTGACCGCGATAAAGTGGTCATCGATGACAAAGAGGGCCGCATTCAGATCGAAGGCGAAGAGCGCTTCAAGCTGGGCGATAGCCTGCGCGTATCACTCACGGAAGCCCGTGAAGAGACACGCTCGCTGGTCGCCAAACCTGCTGACTAAACGCAGCCAACACGTGTTCGCGCCACGGCTTTGCCGTGGCGTTTTTATTTCTGCTCCACGGTGACGTTGTCGCAGAACTGACTTATTTCTACCCTAAGGTAATTCGATGACACTCATGTGGCTCGGAGGTTACCTTGCACATCGCCGATGTGACCATGTTCCACGCCCCGGCAAGTGGCGGCGTTCGCACCTATTTACAGGCCAAGCACCGCGTCCTCTCGCGCACACCCAACCTCCGTACCAGCCTGCTGGTGCCAGGGGCTGAGCGTGATAGTTTGGGCGACCACCACACGCTACCGGCGCTGCACCTGCCCCTTGGGCAGGGCTATCGATTCCCGCTGCGCCGCCGCCCTTGGCGTGACGCCTTGGTAGACCTCTCCCCCACGTTAATCGAAGCAGGCGACCCTTACGTTACCGCTTGGGCAGCACTGGAGGCTGGCCAGCGCTTGGGCGTGCCGGTGGTGGGTTTCTACCACTCCGATTTACCCCACTTGATGGGCGACCGCTTTGGCCGCCATGTTCGCCAACGGCTAATTCGCTACGTGGTGGACCTGTACCAGCGCTTTGATAGCGTGCTAGCTCCCTGCCACGCGATGGCCAACCGACTCACCGAGTGGGGCGTGCCCAACGTGCGCGTGCAGTCGTTAGGGGTTGATTTAGAGCAGTTTCACCCTTCACGGCGCGACCCCGGCTTCCGTGCGGCCATGGGTATTCCCGCGGATAAAAAGCTGCTGATCTTTGTCGGCCGCTTTTCCCGAGAAAAGAATATCGACGTACTACTCGCCACCATGCGGGCGCTTGGCAGCGACTACCACCTGCTGCTGATGGGGCCGGGCATGCCGACTCAAGTGCCTAGCAATGTCACGGTGGTCAACCGCTGCTGCGGTAGCCATGAAGTGGCCCGCGCGCTTGCCAGTAGCGATGCGCTACTGCATGCGGGCACCCGCGAAACCTTTGGGCTGGTGGCCCAGGAAGCGATGGCCAGCGGCCTACCGGTGATTGGCGCGCGGGCAGGCGCGCTGATCGAGAACGTACCGCTGGGCGCGGGCGTGCTCTGCCAGCCGCTTGACCCTGACGCGATGGCGGACGCCTGCTCCGCGCTGTTTAGCAACGATATTGCCGCCAGCGGACGCTACGCGCGCCATTTTGTTGAGCGCCAGTTCAGCTGGGACAGCGTCATTGGCTCGCTGCTCACGCACTATGTCGAACTCTGTGGACTCGAACAGCCTGATGCCCGTGCCGTCCGCCGCTAAACCTCAACGGCTGCTGCGCTTTCGTCCGCTACACGGCGTTCTACTGCTGGCTGCCTTGGTAGCGCCGCTGGTGCTCACATCGCTTGCAGGGGGCAGCAAAGCGTTTGAACATGTGGCGCAGTTTCCCATTGGCCTACTGGTTCTAATGATCGCCATGGCGGCGCTATGCTGGAACTTGAACGCCGCCCGGCTGCGCCTGATGCTCAACGGCCGCGCTGGCCAGCTTGGGCAGCGCGGTGCGCTGGGCATCGAGCTGGCGGCGAAGTGCGCGCTCTGCGCAACGCCAGGCGGTAGCGGCGGCCCGGCCACTCTGCTGTTATTACTTGCCCAGCGGGGATTTTCGCCCTCAAAAGGCACCGCCGTGTTTCTCATCGACCAGGGGTGCGACCTGCTGTTCTTTCTGCTGATGCTGAGCGGTTTGGTGGCGATGTCGGTTTTCGGGGATGCCCAGTGGCCACACCAGGGGCTGGTACAGCTCTCGTTACTGGGATTGGCGCTGTTAGCGGTGGGCGTCTCGCTGATGATGGGGTACTTACCCAAGCTGCTGCGTACTCAACGCCAGTGGCTAGCCTGGATACGCCCTAGCCGCAGGCGCTGGCTGGTTAGGCGACTGTTACGCTGTCGCCATGCGCTGCGTATGACGCTGGCACTACCCAAAGCCACGTTGGCAGCGATGCTGGCACTCACGACCCTACACTGGCTGCTGCGCTACAGCTTGCTGTACCTAGCGGTGATTGGCATCGGGGGGCATGCCGACTGGCTCTGGACGTTTTTAACTCAGATGCTAGCTATGGCCGCCAGCCAATTCAGCTTCCTCCCTGGCGGCGCAGGGGCGGCTGAAGTGGGGGTGGGAAGCCTGTTGCTGCCCTTGATGGGCCGGGAGCAGGCCGCAGCCGCCGTGCTGGTCTGGCGGCTGATTAGCTACCACTTGTATCTTGCCGCTGGCGCGCCGCTGCTACTGTTCTACAGCGCGCGCATGCTGCGTCAGCGCTAGCCGCCTCACCGCTTTACTTAACCTCCTCAAATGCAAAAAGGGCACCCAAGGTGCCCTTTTCAGCGTCACGAAGAAAGTGCGCGGCTTACCAGCCGGTTACTTCTTTCAGCGCGTCGCCAATTTGCGCCAAAGAACGAACGGTTTTCACACCGGCGTCTTCAAGAGCCGCAAATTTCTCATCGGCAGTACCTTTACCGCCAGAGATGATGGCGCCCGCGTGGCCCATACGCTTGCCAGGAGGTGCAGTGACACCGGCAATGTAGGAAACCACCGGCTTGGAAACGTTGGCTTTGATGTAAGCCGCGGCTTCTTCTTCGGCGGTGCCGCCGATTTCGCCGATCATCACGATCGCTTCGGTTTTCGGGTCCTTCTCGAACATTTCCAGGATGTCGATGAAGTTAGAACCCGGAATCGGGTCGCCGCCGATACCGACACAGGTAGACTGACCGAAACCGTGGTCAGTGGTCTGCTTAACGGCTTCGTAAGTCAGGGTACCAGAGCGGGAAACGATACCAACGCGGCCCGGCTGGTGGATGTGACCCGGCATGATACCGATTTTGCACTCACCGGGAGTGATCACGCCCGGGCAGTTCGGGCCGATCAGGCGTACGCCCAGCTCGTCGCATTTTACTTTTGCGTCGAGCATATCGAGGGTCGCGATGCCTTCGGTGATGCACACGATCAGCTTGATGCCAGCGTTCGCAGCTTCAAGGATCGAGTCTTTGCAGAACGGTGCCGGTACGTAGATCACGCTGGCTTCTGCGCCGGTTTTCTCGACCGCTTCTTTCACGGTGTTGAAAACAGGCAGGCCCAGGTGCGTCTGGCCGCCTTTGCCCGGCGTCACACCACCGACCATTTGCGTGCCATAGGCAATCGCCTGCTCGGAGTGGAACGTGCCCTGGCCACCGGTGAAACCTTGGCAGATGACCTTGGTGTTCTTATCGATCAGGATGCTCATTACTTGCCCTCCGCTGCTTTTACAACCTGCTGAGCCGCGTCGGTCAGACTGGTAGCAGCGATGATGTTCAGACCGCTAGACGCCAGTTTTTCAGCGCCCAATTCAGCGTTGTTACCTTCCAGGCGAACGACCACCGGGACGTTAACGCCCACTTGCTCAACGGCACCGATGATGCCTTCAGCAATCATGTCGCAACGAACGATGCCGCCGAAGATGTTCACCAGAACAGCTTTCACGTTGTCGTCAGACAGGATGATCTTGAACGCTTCTGCGACGCGCTCTTTGGTCGCGCCGCCGCCAACGTCCAGGAAGTTAGCGGGTTTGCCGCCACTCAGGTTGACGATGTCCATGGTGCCCATAGCCAGGCCTGCGCCGTTCACCATGCAACCAATGTTACCGTCGAGGGCGACGTAGTTAAGTTCCCACTTCGCCGCGTCGGCTTCACGCTGATCTTCCTGGGAAGGATCGCGCATGGCCTGCAGGTCCGGGTGACGGTACAGGGCGTTGCTATCCAGGCCCAGTTTGGCATCCAAGCAGTGCAGGTTGCCTTCGTCAGTGATGACCAGCGGGTTGATCTCAAGAAGTGCCAGATCTTTATCGTGGAACAGCTTAGACAGACCCAGGAAGATCTTGGTGAACTGCTTCACCTGATCGCCTTCCAGACCCAGCGCAAAGGCCAGCTCGCGAGCTTGGTAGGGCTGTGCGCCGACCAGCGGATCGATTTCAGCTTTTAGAATTTTTTCCGGCGTCTCTTCGGCGACGGTTTCGATCTCAACACCGCCTTCGGTAGAGGCCATGAAGACCACACGGCGGGTAGTACGGTCAACGACCGCGCCCAGGTAGAGCTCGTCGGCGATGTTGGTGCAGGTCTCTACCAGAATCTTGGCAACCGGCTGACCTTTTTCGTCAGTCTGGTAAGTGACCAGGTTCTTGCCCAGCCACTGCTCGGCGAAGGTTTTGGCTTCTGCCGGGTCCTTGATCAGCTTGACGCCGCCCGCTTTACCGCGGCCGCCAGCGTGAACCTGGGCTTTGACGACCCACATGTCGCCGCCGATTTTTTTGCACGCTTCTACTGCTTCTTCGGGAGTGTCCACGGCAAAGCCTTTGGACACTGGCAGACCATAATCAGCAAACAGCTGTTTGCCTTGATACTCGTGAAGGTTCATCGATTCATGCCATTGGTTGCATGTGACTCGAACGATGATCAGTCGCCCTGAAGAACATCTTGCAGGTGCTGGTCATCCCCGTACTTTCATGACGACGAGTTGCCACGCCGCCATGAAAGTGTTGCGCCACCTGACGGTGGCGCTTGGTTGTTGCTTAGCGAATTACTTGCGCTTCTTGCGGTTGGCCATGTGAATGGCATGACCTTCTACCGCCAGAGCAGCTTCGTGCACGGCTTCCGACATAGTCGGGTGCGCGTAGCAGGTCAATGCCAGGTCTTCGGCGCTGGAGCCGAATTCCATGGCGATCACGCCCTGGGCGATCATCTCACCGGCGTGCTGACCCACGATGTGCATACCGAGAATACGGTCGGTTTCCGCATCGGCAATGATCTTGGCGCTGCCTTCGGTGGCGTTGTTGGCCATGGCACGGCCGCTGGCTGCGAAGGGGAAGCTACCAGTCTTGACTTCGATACCCTTGGCCTTGGCGTCCTGCTCGGTCATGCCGACCCAGGCCACTTCCGGGAAGGTATAGATGACGCTGGGGATGGTGTCGTAGTTCATCTCGGCCTTGTGGCCAGCGATGATGTCCGCCACCATGATGCCCTCTTCAGACGCTTTGTGCGCCAGCATCGGACCGCGTACACAGTCACCGATGGCGTAGACGCCCGGCACGTTGGTGCGGCACTGGTCGTCCACGAAGATGAAGCCACGCTCGTCCAGCTCGACGCCCACGCCATCGGCCACAACGCCTTTGGTGTAAGGACGACGGCCGACACATACGATCAGCTTGTCGAAGGTCATCTCTTGATCGCCGTTGGCATCGGTGTACTTGACGACGACTTCGTCACCGTTCGCTTCCGAACCGGTCACACGGGCACCCAATTTGATGTCCAGCCCCTGCTTCTTGAGCAGTTTCTGGGTCTCTTTGGCAATCGCGGTGTCGACCATCGGCAGGAAGGAGTCCATCGCTTCCAGCACGGTGACTTCAGAACCCAGACGGTTCCATACGCTGCCCAGCTCCAGGCCGATGACGCCCGCGCCAATGACACCAAGACGCTTCGGCGTTTCCTGGAATTCCAGGGCGCCGGTGGAATCGACGATTAGGCCTTCGGTCAGCGGCGTGGGCGGGATTTCCACCGGCACGGAGCCTGCCGCGATGACGATGTTGTCGGCGTCGTAAGTGGTGGTGTTGCCGTCGAGGTCGGTCACCTCAACCTGCTTGCCAGACACCACTTTACCGGTACCTTCGATGGCGGTCACGCCGTTGGCCTTGAACAGGCCAGAGATGCCGCCGGTCAAGTTCTTAACGATCTTGTCCTTGCGCGCCATCATCTTCTTGACGTCCATGGTCACGTCGCCGGCTTCGATACCCATGTCGTCGAAATCGTGCTTGGCTTCGACGAACTTGTGCGAGGCTTCAAGCAGCGCTTTGGACGGGATACAGCCTACGTTCAAGCAGGTACCGCCGTGAACGACGTTACCTTCTTTACCGATCCATTTTTCAACACAGGCGGCTTTCAAACCCAGCTGCGCAGCGCGGATAGCCGCTACGTAGCCACCAGGGCCTGCACCAATAACGATCACGTCAAACTTGTCAGCCATGTTGGCTCCTTTAGCTTGGTGGCCTCCTCCCGGGTGGATGACAGCGGGTAGGAGGCTGTGTGCGATTAACTCAGCGTGCTCAGCACTAGCGAAGGCGGATCAGCGCGCTTCGTTATACGTCTAGCAGCAGACGGGCCGGGTCTTCCAGCAGCTCTTTAATCGTAACCAGGAATTGTACCGCGTCTTTGCCGTCGATCATGCGGTGGTCGTAAGAGAGTGCCAGATACATCATCGGGCGAATTTCGACCTTACCGTTCACCGCCATCGGGCGTTCCTGGATCTTGTGCATCCCCAGGATAGCGGTTTGCGGCGGGTTGATGATCGGGGTCGACATCAGCGAGCCAAAGATACCACCATTGGTGATGGTAAAGGTGCCGCCCTGCATTTCGTCGATGCCGAGCTTACCGTCACGCGCACGCTTGCCAAAGTCGACAATCGTCTTCTCGACGTCGGCAATTTTCATGTTGTCAGTGTCACGCAGAACCGGCACCACGAGACCACGATCCGTCGATACGGCAACACCGATGTCCTGGTAACCATGGTAAACGATATCGGTGCCATCGATGGAGGCGTTGACATCCGGGAAACGCTTGAGAGCTTCGGAGGCGGCTTTCACGAAGAAGCCCATGAAACCAAGCTTGGTGTCGTGGGCCTTCAGGAAGGTATCTTTGTACTGGGCACGCAGCGACATCACCGCACCCATGTCCACTTCGTTGTACGTGGTCAGCATGGCAGCGGTCTGCTGTGCCTGAACCAAGCGCTTGGCGATGGTTTGACGCAGACGGCTCATCGGTACGCGCTTCTCGGCACGCTCACCCTCGACCGCTGGCGCAGCAGCGGCTTTGGCGGGTGCAGAGGACTTGGCCGCTTTCTTGGCCGAACCATCCTTGACGGCTTTCTGAACGTCTTCTTTCAGAATGCGACCGCCTTTGCCGGTACCTTCGATCTTGGAAACGTCCAGATCGTGCTCGGCAACCATCTTGCGAGCAGCCGGTGCCAACACTTTGCCACCCACCTTCTCATCGGCGCCTTCATCGTCAGCGTCGCTGGAAGCGCTGCTGGAAGAAGAAGCGCTGGCCTGGTCACTGCCACCGCCCTCTACGAAGGTTGCCAGAATCGCTTCGGACTCAACCTGGCTGCCTTCTTCTGCCTTGATTTCCGCCAGGGCACCATCGGCAGGCGCTACGACTTCCAGCACGACCTTGTCGGTTTCGATGTCGGCCAGCACTTCGTCACGCTTGACCGCTTCGCCTACTTTCTTGTGCCAGGTCGCCACGGTGCCTTCCTGAATGGACTCGGGGAAGCTAGGCGCCTTCACGTCGTGCTGCTTGCCTCCGGCTGGCTTGGCGGCTTCTTTGGACTCGGCCTTCTCGGCGCTGTCATCGCTGGCGGCACTCTCTTTCTTGCTGCCAGCACCGCTCGCTTCGCCGATCTTGCCCAATACCTGCTCGGACTCGACGGTATCGCCTTCTTCGGCCATCACGTCGGTCAGGGTTCCCGCTTCCGGTGCGACGACTTCAAGTACCACTTTATCGGTCTCGATTTCAACGATCAGCTCGTCGCGTTCGACGCTGTCACCCGGCTTTTTGTGCCACGCGGCCACGGTGCCTTCGGCAACGGATTCCGGAAAGGTTGGCGCTTTGATCTCAGTAGCCATGTCGTTTCCCTTATGTGTTCTCTAAACCCGGTGGGCGCTTATAGGTTAAAAGCGTCTTCCACCAGCTGGCGCTGCTGTTCAGTGTGGACGGACATGTAGCCCGCTGCCGGAGCAGCCGAGGCAGGACGCCCTGCGAATTTCAACTCACGTCCAAGGCCATCTTTCAACATATCGGCCACGGTACGCATGTGGTGCTGACTGGAGTACCAGGCGCCTTGGTTCAGCGGCTCTTCCTGACACCATACGATGTCTTCCACATTGGCATACGCCTGGAGCACTTCCAGAAGCTCTTCTTTCGGGAAGGGATAGAGCTGCTCTAGACGAATGATCGCCGTGTCGTCACGCTCGTTTTCAGCGCGCCAGTTAACCAGATCGTAGTAGACCTTGCCTGCGCACATAATGACGCGGGTGACGTTGTCGGCGTCGAGATTCGCTTGATCCGGCAGTACCATGTGGAACTTGCCGTAGGCGAGATCTTCCAAGCTCGACACTGCTTCTTTGTGGCGCAGCAGCGACTTAGGCGACATGACCACTAGCGGTTTACGCAGCGGACGAATCACTTGGCGGCGCAGCAGGTGGAAAATCTGCGCTGGCGTCGTCGGTACGCACACCTGCATGTTGTGCTCGGCGCACAGCTGCAAGAAGCGCTCTAGACGGGCAGAAGAGTGCTCGGGCCCTTGGCCTTCATAGCCATGAGGCAGCAGCATGGTCAAGCCGCACAGGCGACCCCACTTGGTCTCCCCGGAAGAGATGAACTGATCCACTACCACCTGAGCGCCGTTGACGAAGTCACCAAACTGCGCTTCCCAAATAACCAAGTCATTCGGGGCGGTGGTCGAGTAGCCGTATTCGAATGCCAGCACGGCTTCTTCTGATAGGAAGGAGTCGTGGATGGTAAAGCGCGGCTGACCGTCGGCCATATTCTGCAGCGGCACATAGGTCGACCCGTCTTTCTGGTTGTGCACGACCGCGTGACGGTGGGAGAACGTCCCACGCCCCACATCCTGCCCGGTGATGCGGATAGGATGACCTTGGTCGAGCAACGTGGCGTAGGCCAGCGTTTCGGCAAAGCCCCAGTTGAGCCCCATGCCACCCGCCTGCATTTTACGTCGGTCTTCGTAGATTTTGGCGACCTGACGCTGAACATCGACACCGTCGGGGATTTCACACATCTTCGCCGCCAGCTGTTGCAGGCGTTTCATGTCGAAGGTGGTGTCGGCATTGCCGGTCCACTCATGGCCCAGGTAGGGAGCCCAGTCGACGAACAGCGACTTGTTGGGTTCCTGAACCAGCGCGTTGGCCACGTGATTGCCTGCCACGAGATCATCGCGGTAGGTTTCCACCATGGCTTTGGCGTCGTCTTCGGACAGCACGCCCTGCTCGATCAGGCGCTGCGCATACAGCGTGCGTGAGGAGGGGTGATCCTTGATCTTGGCGTACATCAGCGGCTGGGTGCCCGATGGCTCGTCGGCCTCGTTATGGCCGCGACGGCGGTAGCACACCAGGTCGATGACGACGTCTTTCTTGAACTGCTGACGGTAATCCAGGGCCACTTGGGTGGCGTGAATGACCGCGTCCGGATCATCGCCGTTGACGTGGAAGATCGGCGCCTGAACCATCTTGGCAATGTCAGTACAGTATTCGGTGGAGCGTGCATCGGCCGGGTTGGAGGTCGTGAACCCCACCTGGTTGTTGATGACGATGTGTACCGTGCCACCGGTCTTGTAGGCGCGGGTCTGAGACATCTGGAATGTCTCCATGACCACACCCTGTCCCGCGAAGGCGGCATCGCCATGAACATTGATCGGCAGCACTTTGCTTCCGTCAGCGTCATTGCGGCGATCCTGGCGGGCACGTACCGAGCCTTCCACCACCGGCGCGACGATTTCGAGATGCGACGGGTTGAACGACATGGCCAGGTGGACTTCGCCACCAGGCGACATGACGTTGGAGCTGAAGCCCTGGTGGTATTTCACGTCACCAGAACCACGCTCGATGACTTTCTTGCCATCGAACTCGTCGATCAGATCCGCAGGGTTCTTGCCCAGGATGTTGACCAGCAGATTCAAGCGGCCACGGTGGGCCATGCCGATCACGACTTCCTTGGTGCCATAGCCACCGGCGCGCTGAATCAGTTCGTCCATCATCGGTACGAACGACTCGCCACCTTCCAGGCCGAAGCGCTTGGTACCCGGGTACTTGGAGGCCAGGTAATTTTCCAGGCCTTCCGCAGCCGTCAGGCGTTCCAGTACGTGCTTGCGCACGTCATCGCTGAACTTGGGCGCGCTGCGTACCGATTCGAAACGACGCTGCAGCCAGCGCTTCTCTTCGGTATCCACGATGTGCATGATTTCGCAGCCGATGGAGCGGCAGTAGGTCTGCTCCAGCGCATCGACGATCTCGCGCAACGGTGCTTTATCAACACCCAGGAAGAAAGAACCTGTCTGGAACTCGGTATCAAGATCAGCCTTGGATAGCTGATGGAATGACAGGTCGAGGTCGGGGACGGGGGTAGGGTTACGCAGACCAAGCGGGTCGATATTGGCCTTTTGATGGCCACGGAAGCGATACGCGTTAATCAGCTGCAGGACTTTAATCTGCTTTTTGTTTTCACCGCTGTCGGACGCGGCGACTACCCGGCCTGGGCGCCTTTCACGGCCAAGCTGGTAGAACTGATCACGAATGGGGCTTAGTGGAACATCGTGGGAGGCACTGCCTTCAGCACGCGGCAACTGATCGAAATAGCTGCGCCACTCGTCTGAGACAGAATCAGGATCGGCGAGGTACTGCTCGTAAAGCGCTTCCACGTAGTGGACATTGCCACCACTAACGTGAGAGGAACGCCACATCAACTCCATTATGCCTTGTTGCATCTCTCGGTCACCCTGCACTGATGGGGTGGTATCGGCATCGCTGCATGCGTGCAACGACATCGCTATTGCCCTGCCGGCGGGGCGGGACGTTTGCCGGCGGCGCCGACCTGAGGCCGGTAGCCCTTTTTCATACACGTATGATGACGCGTTTCATTACCAGTTCATGCTCAAAAGCCGGTACTCGTCGCACCGGCTTTTAAACTTGGCTGATCCATGGTGCGGCGCGTCGCCGCACCATGACAGCCCCTATGATAACAAGCGAAGCGCCACGATTTAAGTAGCTTTGTGATGCAACTTATGTGGTAGTCGCTTTTTTTCACAGGATTAATGAGTTACGTCGCATCTGCGAGCAACATTTCACGAATTTTACCAATTGCACGGGTCGGATTCAGACCTTTCGGGCATACCGCCACGCAGTTCATGATGCCACGGCAACGGAACACCGAGAACGGGTCTTCCAGGCTGGTCAGACGCTCACGCGTGGCGGTATCGCGACTGTCGGCCAGGAAGCGGTATGACTGCAGCAGACCCGCCGGGCCCACGAACTTGTCCGGGTTCCACCAGAACGACGGGCATGAAGTCGAGCAGCACGCACACAGAATACACTCGTACAGACCATCCAGTTTGTCGCGCTCTTCCGGCGACTGCAGACGCTCAATGGCTGGCGCTGGCGTATCGTTCTGCAGGTACGGCTGAATACGCTCGTACTGCTTATAGAACAGACCCATGTCAACCACCATATCACGGATGACCGGGAGGCCAGGCAGCGGGCGCAGCGTCAGTTTGTTGTTTTTCACAACATCGGACAGCGGCGTGATGCATGCCAAGCCGTTTTTGCCGTTCATGTTCATGCCATCGGAACCGCATACACCTTCACGGCAGCTACGGCGATAGGCTAAACCGCTATCTTGCTCTTTCATCAGGTGCAAAACATCCAGCACCATCAGATCACGGCCTTTGGTATCGACCTGAAACTCCTGCATATAAGGCGCGGAGTCGGTTTCCGGATTGTAGCGGTATACGGATACCTGAAGATTGGACATGGTGACTCCCTCTCGTCAGTGCGGAGATTAGTAGGTACGAACCTTAGGCTCGAACGTATCAACAGTTTTCGGCTTGAAGTTAACGTCGCGCTTCTTCAGCTCTTTAGTTGCTGGGAAGTAGAGCGAGTGTTTCAGCCAGTTGACATCATCACGGTCTGGGTAGTCGTAGCGCGAGTGGGCACCACGGCTCTCTTTACGCTCAAGGGCAGCAATCGCCGTTGCTTCTGCCACTTCCATCAGGTTGTCCAGCTCCAGCGCCTCAACACGAGCAGTGTTGAATACATTGGATTTGTCCGGCAGGTGCGCATTGGCAATACGGCCACGCAGTTCCGCTAGCTTTTTGACACCTTCCTGCATGTTTTTCTCTTCACGGAATACACCGAAAGAGTTCTGCATGATGTCTTGAAGCTCGGCTTTCAGCTCAGGGATGCTTTCGCCGCCCTCTTCAGACTCGTTCCAGCGCGTAATACGCTTCATGGCGAATTCGATGTCTGACTCGGAAGCGTCCAGATACTCGATACCTTCGTTCAGCGCGCCTTCGATGAACATACCGGCAGCGCGACCAAAGACGACCAAGTCCAGCAGCGAGTTACCGCCCAGGCGGTTAGCACCGTGTACTGATACACATGCCGCTTCACCACAGGCAAACAGACCGTTAACGATATGGTCGTTGCCATTTTCGTCTTGGGTAATTGCTTGGCCATGAATGTTGGTCGGAATACCGCCCATCATATAGTGGCAGGTCGGGACGACTGGAATCGGGTCTTTCGCCGGATCAACGTGGGCGAAGGTTTTAGACAGCTCTACGATACCCGGCAGACGCTTACCAAGAACTTCTTCACCCAGATGATCTAGCTTCAGGAAGACGTGGTCGCCCTTATCACCACAGCCGCGGCCTTCGAGAATTTCCATCACCATGGAGCGCGCAACGACGTCGCGGCCTGCCAGGTCTTTGGCGTTGGGCGCGTAGCGCTCCATGAAACGCTCGCCATCCTTGTTGACCAGGTAGCCACCTTCACCACGGCAACCTTCGGTGACCAGCGTGCCCGCACCGTAAATACCGGTCGGGTGGAACTGCCACATTTCCATGTCCTGCATCGGGAAGCCGGCGCGTAGCGCCATGCCGATACCGTCACCGGTGTTGATCAGGGCGTTAGTGGTCGACGCGTAGATGCGTCCGGCACCGCCGGTCGCCAGCACGGTGGCTTTCGACTTGACGTGCACCACTTCGCCGGTTTCGATACACATGGCGATACAGCCCACCACGTCACCGTTGGCGTTCTTGACCAGATCCACCGCGTACCACTCGTTCAGGAACGTGGTGTTGTTCTTCAGGTTGTTCTGGTAAAGGGTGTGCAGCAGCGCGTGACCGGTACGGTCGGCGGCGGCGCAGGTACGTGCGGCCTGACCACCTTCACCAAAGTTCTTGGACTGACCACCGAACGGACGCTGATAGATGCGGCCATTGTCGAAACGCGAGAACGGTAGGCCCATGTGCTCGAGTTCGAAGACGGCCTTGGGGCCTTCCGAACACATGTACTCGGCAGCGTCTTGGTCAGCGATATAGTCGCCGCCCTTGACGGTGTCATACATGTGCCAGCGCCAGTCGTCGTTCGGGTCGGCGGAGGCAATCGCACAGGTAATACCGCCTTGAGCAGAAACCGTGTGAGAGCGTGTCGGGAACACTTTGGACAGTACGGCTGTCTTCTTACCAGATTTTGCCAGTTCAAGCGCAGCACGCAGGCCAGAGCCACCACCACCGATGATAATGGCGTCGAATGTCAGGCTACGAAGGTTAGACATGTATCAAGCTCCCCACAGAATTTGAATGCCCCACACCAGGTACACGAAGATGGCCAGAATGATCAGCGTCTGGGCACCCACGCGCAGGCGAGTGGACTTGAGGTAATCGGTGGTGACGGTCCACAAACCGATCCAGGCGTGCGCAGCGATAGAGACAAACGCCAGCAGCGAGAAAATGCGCATCCACGTTTGCTCGAACAGCCCGCTCCAGGTGTAGTAGTCCAGGTTCGGATTAAACAGCAGGTAGGCAACAACGAAAACCGTGTAAAGGGCCAGGATGACCGCAGAAACGCGCTGCATCAGCCAGTCGGACAGCCCGCTACGGCCAAAACTTGTGATATTGGTTACCATACCCAAACTCCTGCCAGAATAATCAGAACTGCACTCACTACCACAGTAGCCTGTGCTTTTTTAACGCCACCTTCTAAGGTCACCCCAATATTGGCGTCCATCAGCAGGTGCTTGATGCCTGCCACAAAGTGGAATGCCAAGGCAGACAGCAGCCCCCACGCAACGAGCTTGGCAAAGAAGTTGTTGGCTAAGGCACTGCTGACAGCATCGAAGCCAGCCGGAGATGACAGGGATTTACCCAACGCCCAAAAAGCGAAAATCAGGCCAACGAACAGGATCACACCCGTGATACGGTGTGTAATCGACGTTAGCGCCGGTAGTGGGAAATGTATCGTCGTTAGATCTAGGTTTACGGGTCGTTTGCTATTCACGGCGTTATACACACTCTCTTGGCCCGCTCAGCGACAGGTCGGGCATAGCCCGAGCGGGCAGTGGTTGCTGGAAGGGGCTCGGCCGTTGCCAAGTCGGGCACGACCACCTACCTGCCGGTCGCGCGCCGTGGATTATAAGAACCTTAGCCCCTGCTGACAAACCGAACTCAGACTGAACTCGACCATGGTGCAAGAAAATAGCCAATGGTCTGAGTCGATTTTGCGATGCAGCATGGTTATAGTGACATTAGATGGACGGCTTGATAAGCCTGTTAACGTATCGTCAACCCTCTGTCACTTCGGTACTATAGATCCTAGTTAATCATATACAATTATTATCCAAAACCGCACATCCCGTACAAGCATGTCTAGCATTACGGCTAATTGACAAAATGTCGCACGCTTCTATAGTGGGCAAGCCTTTTCGCCGGCGCGGCATGCGAAACAACGACTTTACGTCCCAAACCGAACTCGAAAGGAGGCCATCATGGCTGACAGGAAAGCGACATTGACGGTAGACGGTCTCGACAAGACGATCGAACTACCCATGTATTCCGGCACACTTGGCCCCGACGTCATCGACGTGCGCGGCCTAGGTGCTGAAGGCCTGTTTACCTACGATCCCGGCTTCATGGCCACCTCTTCCTGCCAGTCCGCAATCACCTATATCGATGGCGGCAAGGGCGTACTGCTGCACCGCGGCTACCCCATTGAACAACTGGCGAAAGAGTCGAACTTTGTAGAAGTTTGTTACACCCTGCTGTTTGGCGAGCTTCCCAATGATGAGCAGTATGCTGATTTCGAATCTCGCATTCGCAATCACACCATGGTGCATGACCAGATCAACAACTTCTTCAAAGGGTTCCGCCGCGATGCGCACCCGATGTCGATTCTGTGTGGTGTGGTAGGCGGCCTTGCCGCTTTCTACCATGATCACATGGACATTACTCAGGAAGAAGATCGGGTGATCAGCGCTATTCGCCTGATTGCTAAAATGCCGACCCTGGCAGCAATGTCGCACAAATATAACGTTGGCCAACCGTTCAACTATCCGCGCAACGACCTGAGCTATGCAGAGAACTTCCTCTACATGATGTTCAGCAACCCGTGCGAAGAGTACAAGATCAACCCGGTGTACGCGAAAGCCATGGACCGCATCTTTATGCTGCATGCGGACCACGAGCAAAACGCCTCTACCTCGACCGTTCGTCTGGCAGGCTCAACTGGCGCCAACCCGTTTGCCTGTATCAGCGCGGGCATTGCGGCCTTGTGGGGTCCGGCGCATGGCGGTGCCAATGAGGCCGTGCTGAACATGCTCGACGAGATCGGCGACGACTCAGAAGAGAACATTCAGCGCTTCGTCGACAAAGCGAAAGACAAGAACGACCCGTTCAAACTGATGGGCTTCGGTCATCGCGTCTACCGCAACTTCGACCCACGTGCCAAAGTGATGAAAGAGACCTGCGACGAAGTACTGGCCGAACTCGGTATGGCCGATGACCCGCAGCTCAAAATTGCCAAGCGCCTGGAGCAGATCGCCCTGGAAGATGAATACTTCATCGAGCGTAAACTGTACCCGAACGTTGACTTCTATTCAGGCATCATCCTGAAAGCCATGGGTATTCCGACCAATATGTTCACTGTGATCTTTGCAGTATCGCGCACCATTGGCTGGATCTCTCACTGGCACGAAATGCTCAGCGAAAGCTACAAAATCGGCCGCCCGCGCCAGCTGTATATCGGTCACGAAAAACGTGACTATCCTACCAAGTGATTGGCGGCTAACGCGCTAATGCACGCATAGGATGACAAAGGCCACCCACGGGTGGCCTTTTGTTTGCTTCCTACCAACAACAAAGGTGTTTTATGCGATCTATTACCACCGTTGCTTTTATTGGCCTAGGCGTAATGGGCTACCCTATGGCCGGCCACCTTGCCAAACAAGGCCTTACCACTCGCGTTTACAACCGTACTGCCAGCAAGGCAGAGGCATGGGCCAAGGCGTTTGGCGGCACGGCTCATTCAACACCCGCCGAAGCGGCTGAGGGCGCTGATTTAGTGTTGGTATGCGTGGGAAATGACAACGATGTTCGCCAAGTAACCACCGGGCCAGACGGCGCTCTCAGCACCATGATGAGCGGCAGCTACCTAGTAGACCACACCACCGCGTCGGCCGATCTGGCCTTGGAGCTGGACGCAGCTTGCCGAGAGAAAGGCGTTGCATTTATTGATGCACCGGTGTCTGGCGGCCAACAGGGGGCCGAGAACGGCGCGCTAACGATTATGTGCGGCGGTGAGCAAAACCACTTCGACACTGTGGCGCCCTTTCTCAACCACTACGCCCGCGCCGTCACACTGATGGGAACTGCCAGCAGCGGTCAGCTCACCAAGATGGTGAACCAAATCTGTATTGCCGGTTTAGTGCAAGGGCTAGCGGAAGGACTGCATTTTGCGGAACAGGCAGGACTAGACCAGCATCAAGTGATTGACGTCATCTCCAAAGGAGCGGCTGGCTCCTGGCAAATGGAGAACCGCCACAAAACAATGATCGCCAATGAGTATAACCACGGCTTCGCGGTGGACTGGATGCGCAAGGATTTGGGCATTTGCCTAGAGCAAGCACGTAGGCTAAATGCCACCCTCCCCGTTACCGCCCTAGTCGACCAGTTTTATGCGGATGTACAGCGCATGGAAGGTGGCCGCTGGGATACTTCATCGCTATTGAAACGGCTGCGCAAGCCTGAATAACGCTTGACTTTTTAGCACTGCCAGCCTGGACAGGGTTTTCCACACTATCTGTGGATAACCCTGTTCACAACCACTAGAAAACGCCCCACAATCGCCATGGACAGTGACCCAGCCTTAAATTGATCATTTTTTAACCTAACGTAAGACACTGATTTTAAACAAATTAAGCTAAACAGCTGATTTTTTGCGTCATATTTATGTGGCTGTACACAACCCCTTTCACAAAGATGCAAAAGTGGACAAGTCAAGCACAATATTGACAAAAAACGCGTGAAATAGACGCAAGTTCTAAATGGCGGGAATGCAAAAAGAGCAAGTGAGGAAACTCATTGCTATTTGCTAATCAGAATATTTTGAGGAAGCAGACAAAACGAGGTGGCGTCCCATAAGGGGTTCGAACCCTTGTTACCGCCGTGAAAGGGCGGTGTCCTAGACCACTAGACGAATGGGACGTATCTGACCTGAAAAGCCTTCGACAGTGCACTATCAGCTTAACTGATATTGGTGGAGCCTAGCGGGATCGAACCGCTGACCTCAACACTGCCAGTGTTGCGCTCTCCCAGCTGAGCTAAGGCCCCACATGTCTTGAAGACGGAGCGTATACTACTGATTCGCCTGATCTTCGTCAAGCCTGTTTATCGACTAGGGTCTCCCCATTTTCCGGCGTGTCATCGGCATAGTCCTCCTGAGGAGGTGAACAAGTCTGGTATTCGTGCCTCGGCGTCTGGCGCTCTTCTCCAGAGGGGGTAGAAAACACTTCGGCCTTGAGCAAACAGCCGTTGCCAGCCTCGCTGCAGGCTATAGAACGGGAATATCAGCCGGTGGTGTCGCTTCTGACGTT
>Ga0209644_1000027_pt1 | contig 139869 bp, 143 predicted proteins | sample ETNvirome_2_1000_FD_184069 | JGI IMG/M metagenome (GOLD analysis project Ga0209644, IMG submission 184069) | Marine viral communities from the Pacific Ocean - ETNP_2_1000 (SPAdes) (version 2) | ecosystem: Environmental > Aquatic > Marine > Oceanic | place: Pacific Ocean | collected 2013-06-22 | reverse complement strand
AGGAACGCGCTGGCATCGTTATAGCCGATCTTTTCCTGACGCTGATAAAACGCGTCGGTGCGATAGCGCAGCACCGCGTTCCAGACAAACCGCACGCACCCAAACGTCCGCGCCAGCAAGGCTGCTTACTCAGGCGTGGGATAGAAGCGGTATTGGTAGGCGCGTTCGGCCTTCATTCTTTACACTTTAGACGAAATATTGTAAGGATGCAAAACACAAGGCGTCCTGGCGGACGCCGCGCTATCCATCCTCGCACTAAAAGTACGAGGTTTTCCGCGCTAACTGATAAAACGCCTGTTCCATGGTAAACCGCGTGCCCAGCAAACCTACGCAGGCAATGCCCTGGCGTTGCAGCACCTGGGCCGTGGCATCGGCGATATGCAATAGCGGAATGGAGACCGCCGCTGCCAATATCTCGGCAGTCGCCTGCCAGTTACCCTGATGCTGCAGCGCCTCTATCTCGGCAAAATCCGCGCTGTACAGCACCACCCTGGCAGAGTGCAGCCCGCCCAGCGCCGTGCGCACATGCTGGTTGACGAGGCGGTAGTAGGTTTGAGTGGACTCCCAGCTCATGCCGCCGATCAAGCCGATGGTTTTCATGGATGCACTTCCACCTTCTGGTCACAAGAAAGAGAGTGTATTGCGAAGGCAGCAGACAAGGCTCCGGACTCTATCAGAGGCTCACATGCTTACCGCCATCCGGCACTTCGCAGTTTTAACAGTAGCGCCCATAACCGGCTGCCCCCCGCTGAGCTTAAAAGCAAAACGGCTCCCACGACCACAGAAGTCCCCCCACGCCCTAACAAGTAAGCGCTAGCGTTTGGCCGCTGTTGCGCGAGAAACTCCCCCAACAGCACCGTGCCAGCAGCGATAAAATAAATACCCATGAGCGCTGTCCCCACCGCCATGCAGGCCCGGGGGCTTACCAATACACCTGCCCCTTGCGGCACCAGCCATCGGCTCAATGCCTCACGCCACAGAATAAGACTCAGCCCGATCAGAGTATTGCTAAAAAAATGCACAAACTGAGCCATCAATACGCTTGAAGAAATGTCCTCTTGGCCAGCCAGAGCGATCAACAGAGAAACGGCGGCATCCGGTAGTGGACGTAGTGCCATCCATAACCCCAATAGCGCCAACAAACTAGCCATCAGCGGGCGCACTTGCATCCTTTGCATCATGACTCCCTTACTCGTTGCATTGTTGGCTGTGAAAGCTCCATCTGGCTACTCCAGATCTCCGGTAAACACGACTGTCAGCCAGCAGCGCAGACCTTCGTCGCCCACCGGATCCCGATACCACATACTTCAGGCAGCGCTTTTCACACATTAGCCGCTGGCGTTCTCTTCAGCCACCTGACGCAGCGCATCGACCAGCACATCGGTGGGCTGGGCGCCGGAAATCAGGTAGCGGCCATCGAGAATAAATGCAGGCACGGCACTGACGCCCATGTCCATAAAGCGCTGCTCGGCTTCACGCACTTCTTCGGTGTACTGATCGGAGCGAGCGATGGCCTCGGCGGTGTCGCCATCCAGCCCCACCTCGATAGCTTTTTCGCGAAGCACCAAGGGGTCGGCGGGATTTTTCGCCTCGCCGAAGTAGGCCTCGAAAAGCGCCAGTTGAAGCGCCGTTTCCTGATGCTGCGTGCCGGCCCAGGCCAGCACACGGTGCGCGGCGAAGGTGTTGTTCGCTCGGCGCTCCAGCGCGCCACGGAAATTCAGGCCAAGCGCTTCGGCGGCAGCCATGATCTCGCGCTGGGACTGTTCCATGGTGGCCGCGTCCTTGCCGTACTTGCGGCATAGATGCTCCAGAATCGGCTCGCCCTCGGGCGGCATGTCCCGATTCAGTTCGAAAGGCTGCCAGACCAGCTCGACGTCGATCTCGCCCTTGAGTGTCTCTAACGCCTGCTCCAAGCGTCGGTAGCCAATGGCGCACCACGGGCAGGCCACATCAGATACTAGGTCGATTCTTACCTTTTGCATGGGGTATCTCCTTTGGGTTCATTCATCTGAATTCCAGCGCGAAGAGCAGGCAAAGCTGGGTGACCGCACAGGTGGCTTCCAGCCAGGTTTGGATACCCTTGGGGGCCACAAGGGGCAGCGGCGCCGTGCGCCCACCCATGGCCGCACTGGCCAGAATGCCCGGCAGCCCGTAGCAGTGGTCGCCGTGCACATGGGTAATCAAAATGGCCTTCAGCGAATGAAACGTCAGCTTGGTGTGCAACACCTGATGCTGCGTGCCCTCGCCACAATCGACCAGATACCAACCCTTGCCCTTGCTTTCATGCAAAGCGACGCCAGACACGTTTCTTGTTTTGGTTGGGACTCCGGCGGAGGTGCCGAGGAAGAGTAGGTTCATATCTGATTGACGAGTCAACAATGAGCTTGAAGGGATGGCGTTCGAAGCAACGAGGCATGCTTGAATGCGCATTTCCATGCGCATAAAATCAGACTATACATCAAGAGCCACCAGGAGGCGACGATGGCCGAACTCTACGATGCAGCCGCACCCAAAAAAGCAGCGAATCTCTCCATCAATAGCGACCTGCTGCGCAGGACACGTGAATTGAACATTAACCTGTCTGCCACCCTGGAGCGAGCGCTGAAAGAAGAGCTTTCCCAATGCGAAGCGCAGCAATGGGTCGAAGAAAATCGAGCTGCGATAAAAAGTTATAACGATTTTGTCGAACGACACGGATGCTTTGGCGACGAATTCAGGGAGTTTTAATGGCACAGTTCGACGTATACCCCAACCCAAGCAAAACCAGCAAAGCGCACTACCCCTACCTTGTGGATGTTCAAAGCAGTTTGCTAAGCGAACTGACCACCCGCATCGTCATCCCGCTGGGAAACCGTTCCGCCTTCGGCAACGACACCATGCAAGGACTCACTCCTGAAATCAGCTTTGGCGATCAGGCGCTATTGCTGTTAACGCCACAGATTTCGTCGGTGCCTGAAAAACATCTACGGAATCCCATCGGCTCTCTCTCGCATGTTAGAGACCTAATTATCGGGGCTCTGGACCTGGCGATCACCGGCTTTTAACACTGGCAGGATGCGGCAACCTCATGGAGGCAAAGCCATCATGTTAGACGCTCATGCCGAAGCGGGCCATCAGAATTGACGGTGCCGCGCGAGAGGCAAACCGTTAGCTTCAACGTATGCGTTCGAACTTGCCAGAGCTTTGGCATTCTCTTTCAGCCACTTCTCCTGTTTATGCCGTTTCACAGCCTCCGCAATGTTATGTTTCGTTTGCTGGTAATTCGAGCTGCCTCTCACTCCGCCAGACTCGTATAAGCAGAACCTCTTTAGCCTGCCTGAGATAGACAACTCGAAACGGCGCGTGAATCAATTCACGAATATGATCCATGTTGAATTCAGGAACAACTCGGCCAGCATCCGGGTGGATTTGAAGCATTTCACAGTGCTCTAGGATAGCAGCCACGAAATCATCACCGATATGTGGCACATCCTGCTCTTTGTAATACTCCTGAATAGCCTGTAAGTCCTCGAGAGCAGACTGTGCTAAGCGTAGTTCCATTTACTTGATACCCAACGTTTTCTTGGCGTCCTCCAACGATACGGTGTTGCCCTCGCGAACATCCATAAGCCCCCGCGCCACCGCCTTTACAAACCTCAATTCCTCTGCGGTTCTCTCATAATCCTCGAGCCCCTGAACAACAGCTATGCCGCGGCCACGGCTGGTGAGCAGGATTGGACGATGCGTGTCCTGCGCTCGACCAACCACCTTTCCGGGATTGATTTTAAGGTCTGATAGAGGAATGACATCCTCGGAAAATTTCACTTGCATAGTGATTACCCAGCCAACGATTTGGTGCCATTAATAGCACCAGTTAACAGGTGCAGTAAAGAAACATAACGCCGAAGCGCACCGGTGACTTTGACGTAGCGAAGCGGAGACAAAGGCATCCCAGTAACGCGCCTGGTTAGCTGTTCCCAAGCATGTACGCCCGAAGCTGTCGCTCCTCTCGCATAACATAGAGAATGAGAACTCGCTGATCATCCTCACGATAAAAAATGCGACACGGTGGAACCACTACCTCCCTGTATACTGAATTAGGGAGTTCTGGAGGAATCCGTCCGGATTGGGGAAAATCTTCCAAACGCTCGGTCTTATCGAAAACTTCCTGGACCAGATGACTTGCGGCAACAGGATTATCCAGAGCAATGTACTCAGCTATGGCATCCAGTTCTTGAAGGGCAGGCTCCGTCCAGATTACTTCAGCCATTTACTCATTTTCTCCCTGGCCTCACTTTGGCTGTACGTTCTTCCCTCAAGTACAGCACGCTCTCCCCGTGATAGCCCCTCAAGCAGCTCAAGTCGGCGCTGCATAAACTCATAATCCTGCACATCGACAAGATATGCCGATGGCTGACCATGCTCCGTGATCAGTATCGGCTCCTTAGACAAGTGCAGATCTGCCAGAATCTTTGTGGCTTGGCGCTTGAGGTTCGTAACAAGCTCAACTTTCATGGGCTCACCCTAAATCAGACTAATAGTGACACTATAGTATCACTCTTCAGGTGGGGCAATCACAGCTAACGCGAAACTAAGCGGTGCCCTGACAAGGGCATCCGGTGGACGGCCGTCAGGCCGGGAACGTACTTGAGCGACTGGTTAGCACTGCTCAACTAAATACCTGTGACCCAAGTCAAAATGGTATTCCGTTCTCATCTTCTGTTTCACTTGATTCCGTAGACGGCTCAGAACCAAAAAGATCGTCTTCAATCGGCATCAGCTCCCATAGCTCGTTCTGGTGGAGCCATACCGGATCAGCATTCTCCTCAATGAACTGGTCTACAGGCATGCCATCCACAGTTGGTGGCCGCTTTATTCTGGCTTGCTTACCGTTCATAAAGACCCACTGGTACTTCCTTTGCCGATCTGCTTGCGCGGCTTTCTTTGCACTCTTTTGGGCCGGAGTGAGCTGTTTCTTAACTTTTGCCATAGCTAAACTTTTTGGTGCTAACGCCTGCAGCATGCGCGCCCACGAAATGGAGCCGAGGGCGCAATGTAGTGGGCGTCGCCGTGCCTGCATTGGTTAGCACTTGTTGACGCCTGCGTATATGCTGATAATATACTTTTATGATCAATTGGGCACAAGTTACTGGCTTTGACTGGGACGAAGGCAACTCCCGAAAAAACGTGGAGAAACATGGCGTAAACCAGTCCGAAGCGGAAGAAATTTTCTTTAATGAGCCGCTTCTGGTGTTGGAGGATTCCAAACACAGCCAGACTGAGGCCCGTTTTCATGCTCTTGGTGAAACAGATGACGAGAGATTGCTCCACATCACGTTCACACTGAGGCAGAACGGTACGCTGATTCGGGTGATTTCCGCTCGCGACATGCACCGAAAAGAGAGGGCTGTTTATGAGCAAGCCAAAAAAGATGCCTGAGTTCAAAACTGAAGCAGAAGAACGGGAATTCTGGGAAACTCACGATTCCACCGACTACCTGGATTGGAGCCAGGCCAAGCCGGCATCGTTCCCGAAGCTGAAACCATCAACCAAGACCATCTCACTCCGGTTGCCGGAAACTCTGCTTGATCGGATCAAGATCGAAGCCAACAAGCGGGACATGCCTTATCAATCGCTGATCAAGGCTTGGCTTGCGGATGATGTAAACGACAGTCGTCGGACATGAGGTGCTAACGCCCACCATCACCGGTGACAAAACCAGAGCGAAGCGGAGGTTTTGGCATCCGGTGCATGGCTTGGTTATGCAGCATGTAGCGGCTTGATTCGATCCACTTCTTCCTTGACCGACTGCGCAGCAGTCCAAAGATCAACAGACCGCTGTGCGTTCAGCCAGAATTCTGGCGAGTTACCAAACAAACGCGCAAGCCTGAGCGCCATTTCAGGGCTGACAGCACGGCGTTCCCGCAATAGTTCATTCACTGACTGACGAGAGACACCCAAAGATTCGGCCAACCCCGAAACCGTCAGACCATAGTCCGGAAGAAAGTCTTCCCTCAGCATTTCGCCAGGATGAGTCGGTTTGCGCTGCATGCCAGCAGTATTAAGAATAGCCATGGTCATCACCTCACTCAGTGGTAGTCACACACTTCGACTTCATACGCATCGCCACCTTCAAAACGAAAACAGATACGCCACTGATCATTGATTGAAATTGCGTGCTGCCCCTGCCTGTTTCCCGACAGTGGGTGAAGGCGATTGCCGGGCGGCACTTTCAAATCCTCAAGCTGTACGGCCAGATCCACGTATTCAAGTTTTCTAGCGGCTCTCGGTGCAACATCCGCAGGAAATTTCTTTGACTTGCCCTTGGCGTAGAGTTCTTGGGTTCGTTTGTCAGCGAAGGATTTGATCATGAAACAAAGTGTATTTCGTCACGTGACGCTTGTCAACGAGACGAAGGAATGACTGCATAACGCCCGCCATCACCGGTGACAGAACCGCAGCGAAGCGGAGGTTTTGGCATCCGGTGCATGGCCTGGTTATGTGCTGCCTCAGGCTGCAACAAGCTTCTTCACGTTGAGCTCTTTGCGATGTTGTTCAGCATGCCAAAGTTCATATTGGGACTGCTGATTTAGCCAGCTTTCTGCCGAGGTATCGAAAGCGATAGAGAGCCGGATCGCCATTTCTGGACTAATGCCGGCCTTGCCATTCAACACGGCACTCAGCGTTTTGCGGCTAACGCCCAATGCCTCTGCTGCTGCTGTGACAGAAAGGCCAAGGGGCTCAAGACAAAGCTCTCGCAGCACTTCACCCGGGTGCGGAGGGTTGTGCATTAACATTGGCGGTACCTCAGTGATAATCTTCGTAGTTCACAATCTCGGCATCTCCGTCTTCGAACCGGAAGGTCACTCGCCAGTTACCGCTGACGGTCACTGACCAGATTCCGGCACGATTGCCAGAGAGCTCATGCAAGCGAAGACCGGGTAAGTCCATATCTTTGGCATTCGATGCTGCATTCAATCTACCGAGAATTAGCCGAAGCCTCTTTTCATGAGCGGCCTGAATCCCTGCAGTACTGCCGGACTTGAAGAATTTTGCCAAGCCCTTGTGTTTGAAGCTTCGAATCATTCCTTGAATGTACCCTGTAACGTATCAGGTGTCAAAGCGCATAACGCCTAGCTCAGCCGAGGGAGGCCGCATTGCGGCCTGACGTCGGCTGGAGCGACGTGTTAGGACGGTTATTCATAGTTTCTGTTTGACGAAATCAATGTGGTCTAGCACGAACTCTTGGATCAACCCTGATGCCGCAACAATATGAACCATGTGACTACGGGCGCTTGACTGAGTGACACACTCAAACGCATGCATCAGGAGCGTTGCCGCAGGATTACCGCTACTGGATTCATTTGGGCTGAAGAGTAGCGGTAGCATCGTGTTGTATTCGGCAAAGCGACCTTGATATTCGTTTACTACTTGGTTGAACGAGACATCCTCTCTTGAGGATGGAATGCTCTTGGCAAGGATATTCCGAGTGAAGCTATCCAAGATTTCTTCTCGATTCGATTGCTTACCAAACCGCAAATAAACGAATGTCATTATCGTTGCAGCAAAGTAAGTCAATTCCAATCGGCGGACAGTAGAGTCCTCGCAGCCGACCTCCTCCAGGAAGAGCCTATACAAGACGGACTGCCCTCCAATGGTCTGATTGGTCAGAGCATCAGCAATATCTGGTTCTTTGCGCTTGAATAAATTAAACATGTGAAAGTCCTAACGCCGCTCAGCACGCGCGGCTACGAAATGGAGGCGAAGCCGCAATGTAGTAGCCGTCGCCGTGACTGGCCTGGTTATACGTTTCATAGGTTGGTCTCTTCTAGCCAGTACTGCCGATCATTCGGGTTAAATACTTCTTGGACAACATACTCCTTCTTATCGTCGTCAAACCCGATGCGTTCTATTCGCTTGCTGATCAGCTCAGAAACTCTTTGGCACTCTGCTGCGAGGACGCTCTCTGCATCGTTGCTGAATTTATACTCGGGAGACTCCCACGCTTTGATTCGGTCAACGTCGCCTATTGAATGCTTGATACACAGAAACATTGCGGCCTTTGAATAGGATACGGTTTGTCCATCGAGAAGGAATTTCGACTCCCCAGGGACGACGCACGCTTCGATTTTGTAGGCAGCGCTGAATTGGCGATGGCGTTTCAAGCACGTCTCAGTTGAGAGGTGTCGCCTGAAAAATATGTCTAGCATGAACACCTCGTATAACGCCCGCCAACATGCGCGGCTAAGAAATGAAGGCGAAGCCGCAATGCAGTAGGCGTCGCCGTGATTGGCCTTGTTAACCCCTGAGCTCGAGGTCTTCCCGAATCACCTCCGGATGGCGAAACGCAATCTCGATGAGCGCTTTTGCCGGCCCGGAAGGTTTACGTCGCCCCTGCTCCCATTCCTGCAACGTGCGCGGAGAAATATGGAGCACCTCGGCAAACTCTCGTTGTGTAAGACCAGTCTTGCCGCGCGCCTCTGCGACCTCATTTGGCTCCACACGACTGACTCGTGCCGCTTTGCCTGCTTTCATTTCTTTAACAGATTGGAGCAGCTTGTTACCAAGCTCCTCAGCACTCAGAGTCTCATTACTCATCTTCCAATACCTCACGAATCGACTTCAGGATATGCGCGGGTATGCTCTCCTTGACGGCCTTCTTGTAGATCACCAACAACCAGATCTCACCATTTGCCAATCTGGTGAAGTAGATGACTCGCACTCCACCACGCTTCCCTGAACCCGCCACCGACCAACGAACCTTTCTACATCCACCGCTACCTGGAATGGGATCGCCAATTTCAGGATTGGCTGCCAGCCAGGCAAAGAACGAATTCCGTTCCTCCTCAGTCCAGATCTTTCTGGCATCTGCTTCGAATGTAGGGGTTTCGATGATGGTAAACATGACGATTAATATACGTCATTGACGGAGTTTTGCAAGGTGGCGGATGGAAGGGTTAACGCCGCGCACACCGGTGCGAGCTTGCGAGCATCCGGCGGCCGACAGGCCGCGTAGTGCTGCGCTTGGTTATGGCTGCGACGCTCCTAACTCTCTAATAGCACTTTGCATAGCGCTAGCGGAGCCACAGCCCGAACAATGCGGGGCAAGAACTGAAAACCTGCCACCGCCCAAATTTTTCTTATTGGCACACCATGCCAGTAGCGATGATGTGGCCAATTACCTTTTACTTTCCGAGTGCCACCAGGAGCGAAACTGCCAAGCCTGCGATGAACCGGAGAACTCAAGTGCCGGTTAACCTGGCTTGTGGCACGAAGTCGGCGAACCTGACCGAAACCCAACTAAAAGCAAAAGGCCGAGTACCCATAACGCTAAATTCAGCGGCTTGTCCGCTGCAATTTTTTGTTAGCTTACCTCCAGTTTAGCCACTCTTCCTAAAGGAAGAGAAAGCAACAAACGATTTTCGTCAGATTTAATAAGATTTTCAGCCTTTGTTTCTATGCGATGAAAAATCTCTGCTTTATTTCCTATACTTCCTCGAATCAAGCTTCGGTGCTGTTCATTCAGAAACCCCCTGTATACATCCATGGCATTTTGATATCTCTCCGCACCATCTAGCAAAATCTGCTCAGCTAGTTGAGGCTTGCCTACCCTTGAAGCCAATAGATATTCCGTATGCATTCCGAGAGGCATAATTTCCAGCATCATGTGTGCGAAATTGATAATCAGCTCATAGTGTTTATTTGTAAGAACATCAGAATTGCGCACAAGATTGAGTACATTATCAATAAACGATAATGCATGATTTCTCTTGGCTGCTGATGCAGCCAACAATGGAAAAGCGATCTCCCTAATCTCATGCGCAAGAGATCTGTCCTTTAGCAAGGTTCTGGCAACCTCAATTCCTCCAATGTAATCTGTAATTTTGTCCATGTAATAGACTATATTTTGCGAATGAAGCTCCTTAGCTATTTCATCCACGGTTACCTGAATTTTATCCAGCTTCGCCGCTAGGTATTTAGTTTGAATAATTAGAGCGCCCAGTATGATACAAGTTGAAGCTGCTGCAGCAATCACTGTTGTCATTTGAGCAGCCTTAATGGCCTCTTCTGCTGATTTAAGCATTGTCTCCTTAAATGGAATATGCTGAATTATTCCCGTTTTTCCACTGCCTTCAGCCCAATATGCTACACCATCATGAATAACGGCTTTTCCTTGAGACAAAGCCTCCAACAAGGTCTTTGAGAGCTTAGACTCGTCAATGACCCAAACCTTCATCAAATCCACCGCAGCTTTCATTAAAAACGTTCCTCTTGTTCATATTTTCTACGCATGTAAGAAATTTGGATAACTGATGGCATAGTAACTCTGTAAGCGGCACCACTTATTAAGGGGACTGTTACAACAATAGCTGCAAGCGGCCCAGCAAAAGCAGCTACACCTCGAGAGCCAACAAATGTAGCGGCAGCTCCTAAACTAAGCCCCGAGAGCGCAGCATGACCAAATGCTAACGAGGCTGACTGAGCAAGCCAAGATGACCACTGGAAAGATCCTATCCCTCCAGCCTTAATTGAAGCTATGATAAAAGCAAGTGGAGACCCTGCAAATCCATCAGGGATATTCATGGAATCTAAGACTTTTTCCTTTTCCTTTGCAGACATTTTTTCCCATGACAACTCAGTAAGTTTTTCTATCAAGAGATTTTCAATGTCATAGGCAGAACTATTTTTTCTATATTTCACCGACAGCTTGTCACATACATCGGAAAGTATTTCCTTGTATAAAACACCTTTTCCACGAAATAAATTTACAACTGAATCACCACCAAAATGCTGAAGCTCACCAGCAATTAATTTCCAAGACTTTCTCCACTTGTCTGGCCTGCCGTAAAGCTGCTTAAAGCTCTCATTGCTAAGGATTTCACTCGCAATTCTTTCTTCGTTATCCTTGTCATATATCAGATACTCTCCCAATAGACGAATATCCTCTTCAGTGCAGTACTGGAGAAAAGCAAGGTCATCATCTTCTCTATACGAAATTCCCATTTTTACTTAATTCTCCAAGAATAAATAAAGCTAACAGTGCTTATACGGAACGCTGTATAACCCCAATAAACGCGCGCGCTCATTCATTGAGGTTATGTAGCCTGCTCCATTGACTCTATCCTAGTGATTCGCCTGAAAGCAAAGGGAAAATAGGCTGCATATCCAACATTCGCATGCTGGTGCGTTTTGCTTTCCCCCTGCGTACCGCTAGAAAAGCACTGCACGGCTGATTCTCCCAGCCAAGCCCAGACAAGAAGCAAGCCGCTAACCAACCCCCACCGCCACCAACTCCCCCTCAAACCACTGCTGTTTGAGGCCGCGCTGTTTTTCCAGCAGCGTGAGGTAGGGCCTTAGTGGGTGTTGGGGCGGTAGGCTGACGTGGAGTTGGCGCAGGCGCCGTTGGTAGGGGAGCTGCCCGGCGGGCTGGTGCAGGGGGGTGGCGTGTTGGGTGAGCCACGCTATGTCGGGGAGCAGCAGGTGCGTGGCGCCGCTGTCCAGCGCGAGGGTGACACCCTTGGCGTCGAAGTCGCCTGCGTAGAGGTGCGGCCTGCGGGTTTTGCGCCATATCTCGGCCAGGTGGGCGAAGCCGCCGCCGTAGTGGCTGTCGCCTCGGTAGGCGATGAGCGGCTGGGCGTAGCCGCTGAGGGCGCTGATGTTCGGGTTGAAAGTGTAGAAGCTGTCGAGGTTTTCCACCTGTACCAGCGCGCCGAAGGCTCCTAGCGTGAGGTGGCGAACGTCCACGTCGCGACTGCAGCGCGGCTCGCTTGCAAGCCCTGGGGTAGGTTGCGGCGGCAGGCTGAGCAGTATGCGCCAGGCGCGGGGGCTTTCGCGGGTAGCTTTGTCTTCCTCCATGCCCTCCTTCGCTTGGGCGCTGCTGGTTAGGCCGCTGAGCGAGCAGCCTAGCGGTGCTAGGCGGGCGCTATCTAACACGTCGTTGATCTGCGCCAGCAAGGCGGTGTCAAAGCGCAGCGCTTTACTGTTGATTCGTGTGGCCAGGTCAATATCGTGCTGGCGGCACCAGGCCACTACGTCGTCTACCCACTGGCGGCGGGGCTTCTCCACCGTGGGCTGGCGGAGTAGTTCGCGGGCGACGCCGTTAAGGCCGTTGCGTGCGCGGCTGGGCAGGTTCATACCGCCACCGCCAGGGCCACATCGTGAATCAGCCGCAGGTCATTAAAGGCGCTGGCCTTGCTCTCCTCTTGCTGCAGGCGGAAGGCCTGCTGTTCGCTGCGCGGCAGCCCTTGGTACTCGGCGATTACCTGGAACAGCCAGATTTCATCTGCCCACTCTAGGCCGCTCTGTTGTAGGTAGGCCAGGGCGCTGACCGGTTCGGCGGGCGGCTGGTCGAGCACCGCGAGGTAGAAGTGTTCGACGTCCAGCTTGAGCGCCTGCTGGCGGGCGGCGGCCAGGCTCTCTTCGGCGGGTTGAACGGGGTTGGCGACCGCGACGTTTTGTGCGGCGTGGCGTGGGGCGGGCAGCTCGTGCAACAGCTCGGCCAAAACGCGGGTATCCAGGGCGTGGTCCAGCGCGGGGGCGGCGGCGGGGTTGAGCGGTGCAGCGCGGTTGAACAGCGCTGGCACCTCACTGCGCTGGGCGTAGTTGCCGGGCACAAAGCCCGGGTGTTCGCGCAGGAAGGCGGCCATGCCGGTCATCAGACGGCTGCGGGCCTGCTGCTTGCGGAAGCGGGCCATGAGTTCGATCAGCCGCCGCTGCACTTCCCTCAAGCTGGTGTAGTGGTGGCTCAGGCGGTTCTGAAGCTGGCTGATGAGCAGCTTGCGCAGGCTGCCGTCGCTACCCACCAGGGCGATCAGCTCGTCGAAGTCGATCAGCGCGAGGCCATCGAGCAGGCGCACGATCTGCTTTTGGGCGCGGTCGTTCTCGCGGATCTTGTCGTTGAGCTGGCTGACGAAACCGAAATCGCTGTTGAGCCGTTGCCACAGGCTATCGATGGCGTCGGCAAAGCGGCCGTTGAGGCCATCCACCTCCTGGCGCAGGCGCAGTAGCTGCTGCTCCTGGCGCCAGTGTTCGCCCTTGCTGCGGGCTTCTCGGTAGCTATCTACTTGGGTACGAATCAGCTCCAGGGTTTCGGCCACGTCGGCATTGACGTGGCGGCGGGTTTCGTCGGCGAGCATTTCGGCGATCAGGTCGCGCACCTTGGGCGAGAGTTTGACGCCGCTCTGCTCGTCGGGCCGCCATAGCACCCGGGCGGCCAGCAGCTTGCGCAACGCGCCGTCGCTCAGGCCTTCCAGCGGTACGTCGTCGCGGGTGTAGGCCTGCATCAGCCGTTCGGCGTGCTTGCCCAGCAGCGCCAGGCGTTCCGCTCCGGTCTTGAGCAGGCGGCTCTCCAGCTCGCTCACGCCACTGCCCACCCCATTGCCTAAAGCACTGTTCTCACGCCGACTCACAGCAGGGCCTCCTGCGTGCCGGTGTCCTCGTCGGCATCGATGGGCAGATTCTCTTCGTCGCGGATGAAGCGCACCACGTCCACCAGGTAGTCCATCTTGCCGGTCACCACGAACACTTGGCGTTCGCTGTGGGGCTGCATCAGGTAACCGTGCTCTTTCAGCCGTTTGAAGATCTGCTTCACCTGGGCATCCAGCTGGTCGCTCTGGGAGCCAAAGAAGTTGTCCGTGGCTAGCCGTTCCAAACGCTCGCGCAGGCTCTGGTTGTCTTCGCACTTGGCGCTGAACTCGGCGGGTTTGAGCACGTCGCCAGGGGCGGCCAGGGCGTCGCGGCCCAGCGCTTCCTGCACCAGTTGTAGCCACTCCAGCATGGGCAGCAGGCTGTTGACGGTGTCGGCGAGCTGGCGGGAGAGCTGCTCCCGCGCCGTGTCGCTGAGCTGCCGCCAGGCGAGGAAGTAGACGCTGGCATCCTCGTTGCTGGCCAGCCGCCGATTGAGCGGGCGCAGGTAGGCGTCGATGGCCTCGCGGGTCTCTTCGTTGGCCAAGTGGCGATAGGCGTTGTCGTCGCTGACGGCGCAGATGAAGTCGCCTGCCAGCAGGCGTTCGAGCAGGGGGCCGTGTTCGATCATGCGCTCACCTCCTGTTGGCGCTGCTTGATTTTCTGCGCCAGCGCGCTGAGACGCGGCTCGATACGCTTGAGCTGACGCTGTTGCTGGGCGTCCCGTTCGATGAGGTAGCGGTTGGCGAACAGCAGCAGCACGTCGGATTCCGGGTTGGGGAAGGCCCCGACGATATGGATGCGGTTGCTGTCGCAGGCGTCGAACAGTTTTTCGACGTTGTGGTAGGCCAGCGTACCGATCTCATCAATCGGCCAGTGGATGGCGATGTGCGCATCGCCCCGCAGCAGGCGGGTAAACGCCAGCAGGAACTTGCACAGAATCAGATACGCCATGCCGTGGCTGGAGGACTCCAGCAGCTGACGGTCGTTCTTGATCACCAGGTCCGTGCCGCCTTCGTTCAGGTGCAGCTCCAGGCGCAGCAGGCTTTCGAAGCTGTACTGCTGGTCGCTGCGCAGCAAATCGACCACGTCGGCCAGGGCGTTGAGGTAGTCGTCGCTGGGCAGCGTCTGGCCGGACTCCCGCCACGCCTTGTAGCGCTGGGCGAACAGTTTGAGCGGTTCCCAGAAGCCCAGCTCGTCGATGGTGGATTGAATGCGCACTTCCGCCTTGGTGATGCCTTCCAGGCGCAGGTCGTCGGCGACCTCTTCCGAAAGCCGACGGCTCTGGGCGCTGATGCGCCGGTTCAGGTCGCGGAAGACGATGAAGAACTTGTCCAGGTCGTCGCTGAGGTTGCGGCCTTCCTGAATCAGCTGCTGCTGTTGGTCTTCCAGCAGTTTGAGCATGCCGCGCAGCAGCGGCAGCAGTAGCCGGGGGCTGTCGCTGGGCAGCTTGTCGCGCTCGCTTTGCAGGGCATCGGCAAAGCCGCTGCTGGCGTCCTTGATCAGTTGGCTCTCGACGTCCAGGCAGCCTCGGCGCAGTTGCTCCAGCTGCTGGTGGCGGCTGGCCAGGGCCTGGTGGGTGCGCTCGATGCGCTCGTCCACGTCACCCACGCTAGCTTCCAGCGGCGCGCCTTCGGCCACCAGCTCCAGGCTTTCCAGCTGGTTGAGCAGCGGCGTCAGGGCTTCCAGGGTGCCTCGGGCGCTATCTCGCTGGGCCTTCAGGCCGTTCACTGCCTGCTGGTGGGCCTCTCTGGCGGCGTGGAAGGCGTTTTTCAGATGCGCTTTGTCGCGCTTGAGCTGCTGGTCGCGCTGGGCCAGCTCGGCCTCTTCCGCCACCAGCTGGGGTTTATGCTGGCCCCACTCGATGCGCATGAAGCGCTGGTACTCGGCCAGCTCCTCCTGGCGGGCAGCGGTTTTGCGAATGCGCTCGTTCTGCGCTTCCAGGCGAGTTCGCGTGGCCTTGAGCTGGGCGGGGTCGACGCCCTGCTCGGCCAGCTCCTGGCTGAAGGCCTCTTCCAGCTCGGCGCGCTGGCGCTGGTGTTCGGCGTTGGCATCGCTGAGCTGCTGTTTGTAGGTGCGTAGCTGGGCATCGAGGCTATCGAGCTGGCTCTGGGCGTCGGCCTTGAGCTCCAGCAGCTGGCCTTGATGGGTTTCGGCCAGCTCGGCCAGGGCGTCGCGCTTCTCGTCGCGCAGCTCGGTTTGGGCCTGCTCCTGGCGGGCCAGGGCGGCTTCGATGTGGGCACGGCGGGCTTTCTGGCTTTCCGCGTGGCGAGCCTGCTGCTGGCGACGCGCTTCCAGGGCATATTCCACCTCCTGCTCGGCGCGCTGGTGGGCCAGGCGGGCGGTGTCCTGGGCGTCATCGGCCTGCTGTACCCGCTCGTTGTGCTGCTTGAGTGCCTTTTCAGCGGCGGTGCAGGCGGTGTGAGCACGGGCCTTGGCGCTCTCGGCTTCCTCGATGGCGGCCAGCAGGCTGGCTTCGTCCTGGGCGTAGTCGGGCAGCACGATGGCGGAAAGGTCCAACGCCAGGCCGAACAGGTCGTCGCTGGCGTTGTCGGCCAGTTGGGGGGCGAGGTCGCGGCGCTCCAGCAGTTCCGGGGCGATCACCTTACCGAGCTGCTGTTCCCAGCCGGGGCGGTGGTAGCGCAGGAAGTGGCGCAGGCTGCCCTGTTCGGGGGTCTGCTGCTGGTAAAGGGTGTAGCAGTGCTGCTCGGCGCGCTCCCGCTGCTGGCGGCACTGCACCAAGTGCTGTTCGGCGGCGTCGCGTTCGCGCTTGTGGGCTTCCAGCTCGCGGCGCAGCGCTTCCAGGGTGGCCCCGGCCGCGCTGCGGGCCTGCTGGGCGTCGTCCAGCCGCGCCTGGGCCAGCTCAGCCTCCTGGGCTTCTTCGCGGGTTTGGCTGGGCATGGCGAGCTGCGCCTTTAGCTCGGCCAGCTGCTCGACGCCTAGCTCCAGCTGGGCCTGATACTCGCTCTCCAGCCGCTGGCGGGCCTGCTGGTAGCGCTCGTTATGCTGCTGCTCGGTTTGCCACTGCTGCTCGCGGCGCTCGGCTTTCTCCTCCACCAGCGCGTCGATCAGTTCCTGGTTCTCTTGAGTCTGGCGGGCGAGGTTTTCCGAGAGTTCGCGCAGTCGGCCATCCAGGCGCGCCTGGCTTTCCTTCACTGCGTCCTGCATCACTTGCAGGTGTTGCTGCAGCTGGTCGCGCTGTTCGCGCCACTGGGGCAGCGCGTTGATGTCCCGCTCCAGGCCGGGCATGTCGGCCTCAGCGTACTGCTCGAAGCGGGTTTGCAGGTCGTTGAGGCGGTGCTGGGCGTGCTGCAGCTGGCTTGCCACTTCGCTGTGCTGGTCGTTGAGCGCATCCCGCCGTTCGCCGTAGGCCTGCTCTTCGGCCTGAAACTCCCGCTGGTGGCGGTTGAGTTCGCCTTCCAGGTCGGCGACCTGCCGCTGGGCCTGTTCGCGGTCGGCGGCCAGCTGGGGTTTGAGTTGCCACAGGGTAGTGTCGAGCTCGGCCAGCTCACGGTCGATACCGGAGAGTTTGGCCAACGCGGCCTGCAGCGGCTCCAGGCGCATGGATTGGCGCATCTGGTGAATCCACTCGCGGGCCTTGGCACTACGAATGCGAGTAACCGGCAGCTCGACTCCGTCCTCTTCGAAAATCGCCGCCAGCATGGTCTTGAGGGTGTCCATCTTGCCCTCTTTGGCGTGCACCGCCGAGACCAGCTTTTCGATATGGCGAATGCGCCGCTCGGGGTTGACCAGGCTGAACTGGGCGGCGATCTGGCGCAGCTTCAGGCCATCGCGGCTGTTGCCGTGGAGCTGGGTAAAGTCGTTCTGGATCACCGAGCGGAACTCGGAAGTGGCGCCCAGCTTGGGCGACATCGGCGTACCGCTGCGGCGCAGCCCGCTGGCCCACTGGGTGTAGTCCAGCGCCAGCGGGCCCTGCTCGGTCTCGACCAGGTAGTCTTCCGGGCGGTAAGGCGCGCCGACGAAGCGATACTCCACGCCGCCTTCCTGCTTGCGGGTCAGCACCGCCTGGCACACGTTGCCTGCTTCGCGGCGGTATTCGTATACCAGGTAGCTGTTGCGATGGGGCAAATAGAACGCATCGAATTTCATGCGGGTTTTGGGCACCACCTTATTGGGCAGCTCGCCGTAAAACACCGGCACCAGCCGCTGAAGCGTGGTTTTACCCGACGCGTTGGTGCCGCAAATATTGGTGTGGCCATCCACACTGAGTTCGACCACGCCGTTCAGGTGGCCGTGAATCATCACGATTCGCAACAAGTGAGCCATGCCGTATCCTTGGACTGGTGTTGATATCGCCGTTAGTGCTTTCATTACTGTGTCTGGCGACAGTTTACGCTATCTGATTTGGAGACGTTATGCCCCGCTACCCCGACCACCTGACGGGCGTTGGCCCCGTGAACCCTTTCCCTGGCATCAAGGTGCTGGAGCGGCGGCTCGGCCGTGAGATCCCTCACCGCCTGGGCTCCAACGAGGGGCTGGACATGCCCCACCGCGCGCTGCGAGAACACTTCGGCGATGCCGTGGCACAACACGTGTATTGCTATGGCGATGCCGAAGCGCTGGGCGTTCGCCAGCGCATCAGCGCCCAGCAAGACATTCCCCTCGACCACCTGCTGGTGGACGCCGGCGCCGACAGCCTGATCGCCCTGGCGCTGCGCACCACCTGCAGCGTGGGCGAGGCCGTGGTGAGCACCGCAGGCACCTACCCCACCTTCGGGTACTTTGCCCAGGGCCAGGGCTGCCGGTTGGTCGAGCCCAGCTACCATGAAGCGCCTGGCGTGCTCGCCCCCGATCTGGAAGCGCTGGCGGCAGCGGCCCATCAGGAGCAAGCGCGGCTGGTGTACCTGGCCAACCCAGACAACCCCAGCGGCCACCTGCACAGCGATAGCGCCATTCTCAAGTTTCGCCAGGCGCTCCCCAACGACTGCTGGCTGCTGCTGGATGAGGCCTACGGGGATTTTCGTGACGATGCGGGAAGTGAGTTCCTGGGCCAGGCGCTGCCGGGGGTGATTCGCCTGCGCACGCTCTCCAAGGCCCACGGCCTGGCCGGGATGCGTATTGGCTACGCAATTGCCGAGCCTGACGTGCTGGCGATGATGATGAAAGTGCGTATTCACTACGCGGTGTCGTCGTTCACTCAGGCGGCGGCTGAAGTCGTGCTCGATCACCCCGACGAAGTACGCCAGCACATTGAAGCAGTGAAAGCCCGCCGCGAACAGCTGGCGCTGCACTTCACGGCGCTGGGTGCCGACGTGCTCCCCAGCGCGACGAACTTCGTCGGCATTCGGCTACCCAGCGCGGAGTTGGCGGCAGCGGTGCATCAGGAGCTGTTGGCCGAGGGCGTGCTGGTAGCCCGCCTCGCCCACCCGGAATTGGCCAACGTGATCCGAATTACAGCGGTCGAGGACGCGTTAGCGCCCGGCAGATTGGCCGCGCTGGAAAAAGCGCTTCAGCAGCACGGCTAGCACCGTTTGCCCCGGTGCAATGCCGGGGCGATTAAAAAGCGATCAGCCACCGTTATGCCGGTGTTAGCCAGTGCCGGTAGGCGTCTAAACAACAGGCATAAAAAAAGGGCCTAGCGATAAACACTAGGCCCTTGAATTTGGTGCCGGTGGCCAGACTCGAACTGGCACACCCGTAAAGGCGGCGGATTTTGAATCCGCTGCGTCTACCAATTCCGCCACACCGGCAATGGAGGCGAATTATACGCAGATCGCCCGTCAAGTCAATCACATCGCTGACTTTATCGACCTAAAGCGCTATCCTAGGCGGCTTGTTTGACCACTGAAAAGAGCTTATTCACATGCAGCGTGCGGACTTCCATTTCGAGCTACCCGATGAGCTAATTGCCCGCTATCCGTCCGAGCAGCGCAGTGATTGCCGCTTACTGTGTGTGGATGGTCAAAGCGGCGCGCTGGCTCATCGCCGCTTTCCTGACCTGCTGGACCTACTTGAGCCGGGCGACCTGCTGGTGTTTAACGATACCCGCGTGATTCCCGCCCGCCTGCATGGCCATAAGGCCAGCGGCGGCAAGGTAGAAATGCTGCTGGAGCGCCCGCTGGATAGCCACCGGGGGTTGGCGCATATCCGCTCAAGCAAGTCGCCCAAGCCGGGCACTGAGCTGATTTTCGAAGGCGACATCCACGCCGTGGTCGAAGGCCGCCGCGACGCCCTATTCGAGCTGCGCTTTTTAGGCGACACGCCAATGATCGCACTGCTGGAAAAGCACGGCCATATGCCGCTGCCACCCTATATCACCCGGGAAGACGAGCTGAGCGACCGCGAGCGCTACCAAACCGTCTACGCCCGCCGCGATGGTGCCGTTGCGGCACCTACCGCTGGCCTTCACTTCGACCAGCCGCTGCTGGACGCCCTAGCCGAAAAAGGCATCAACAGTGCTTTCGTGACGCTGCACGTTGGTGCGGGCACCTTCCAGCCGGTGCGGGTGGACAACATCCTCGAACACCACATGCACAGCGAGTGGATCGAGGTGACCGACTCGACCTGCCAACAGATTCGCGAGACGCAAGCCGCCGGTAAACGCGTGATCGCCGTGGGAACGACGAGCGTTCGCTGCCTGGAGAGCGCTTGCATGAAAAGTAGCGATGGCCAGATAGCGCCGTTCAGTGGCGATACCGATATCTTCATTTACCCCGGCTACGAGTGGCGCTGTGTGGATGCGCTAATCACTAACTTCCACCTGCCCGAATCCACCCTATTGATGCTGGTATCGGCGTTCGCGGGCTATGAGCACATCATGCAGGCCTACCGTACGGCAGTAGAAGAGCGCTACGCCTTCTTTAGCTATGGCGACGCCATGCTGCTGACCCGCTAACCGCCGCGTTTACCGATTGATTAACGAGTTATTGTGATGCGAAACGAATGCTTTATGCGCTTCGAGCGCCTAGCCGAAGACGGCCGCGCGCGCCGTGGCCGCCTGCACTTTCCCCGAGGCACGGTGGAAACCCCCGCGTTCATGCCGGTCGGCACCTACGGTACGGTCAAGGGCATGACGCCCGAGTCGGTCAAAGAGATCGGCGCGGAAATCATCCTGGGCAATACGTTCCACCTCTGGCTGCGCCCCGGCACGGATGTCATTGAAGCCCACGGCGACCTGCACGACTTCGCCCAGTGGGATAAACCGATCCTGACCGACTCCGGCGGCTTCCAGGTGTTCTCGCTGGGTGAAATGCGCAAAATCACCGAGCAGGGCGTGCATTTCCGCTCGCCGGTGGATGGCAGCAAAGTGTTCATGGGGCCGGAAGAGTCCATGGCGGTTCAGCGCTCGCTGGGCTCTGACGTGGTGATGATCTTTGACGAGTGCACGCCCTACCCGGCCACGTTCGAAGAAGCCGAAAAATCCATGGAGCTGTCGCTACGCTGGGCCAAGCGCTCTCGCGATGCCCATGGCGATTCGCCTTCCGCACTGTTCGGCATTATCCAGGGCGGCATGCACCCTGAGCTGCGTGAGCGCTCGCTCAAGGGGCTACTTGAGATTGGTTTCGACGGTCTCGCCATCGGTGGCCTCTCGGTGGGCGAACCCAAAGAGGAGATGATCAAAGTCCTCGATTACCTGCCCACCTGGATGCCGGACGACACCCCGCGCTACCTGATGGGTGTGGGCAAGCCGGAAGACCTCGTTGAGGGCGTACGCCGCGGTGTGGATATGTTTGACTGCGTGATGCCCACGCGCAACGCTCGCAACGGCCACCTGTTCACGTCAGATGGCACTGTTAAAATCCGTAACGCCAAGCACCGTTTTGACACACGCCCGCTGGATGAAGAGTGTGATTGCCATACCTGCCAGAATTTCTCTCGTGGCTATCTGCACCACCTTGATCGCTGCAATGAAATGCTGGGTTCCATGCTCAATACCATCCATAACTTACGCTACTACCAGCGTGTGATGGCTGATTTGCGCGCGGCAATCGAAGCGGGTACATTGACGACCTTTGTGGAAAGCTTCTACGCAAGGCGCGGCCTCCCGGTGCCTCCCCTTGCAGAATCTGACACCTAAACAATAAAAGCCACTGGCTGAGGCGAGTGGCTTAATCCGTTCACCCATTGAGTGTTCTAACCCAGGAGTTCCCTGCAATGCTGGATTTCTTCATCTCACCAGCCCATGCCCAAGAAGCCGCTGCTGGCGGTGGCATCGCGCAAATTGTCATGCTGGTCGGCTTCGTACTGATTTTCTACTTCCTGCTGTGGCGCCCGCAAGCCAAGCGCGCCAAGCAGCACAAACAGCTGGTCTCCGGCCTCGCCAAGGGCGATGAAGTCGTGATCGGCGGCGGTTTGGTTGGCCGCGTGACCAAAGTCAGCGACGAGTTCCTGACCCTGGAAGTCTCTGAAGGTACCGAAGTCAACGTGCAGAAAAACGCCGTGGCTGCCGTACTGCCTAAAGGCACCATTAAGTCCATCTAACGCTTGCACTCCCCCCCCTGCCGACCCAGTGCCAGCCACCCCGGCAGGGGTGACATGGTAGCGTCGATGGTGAACGTTGCTGTGCCCAGCCTGTCTGTGCACAGCGATTCCGTTTGTAATTGAAGGCAGGGCTTGCATGCTCAACCGTTACCCCCTGTGGAAGTATCTGCTGATACTGGTCGTCCTGGTGGCTGGCCTTATCTACTCGCTTCCCAATCTATTCCCCGCAGATCCCGCTATTCAGGTTAGCGATGCCCAAGGCAACGCCCTGGATGAACGGCAAATTACCCGCGTTGAAGAAGCGCTCAGCGAGCGCGATATCGCCGTCAAAGCCGTTGAAGAGAACAATGGTCAATGGCTGATTCGTCTGCAAAGCGACGATGACCAGCTCGACGCGCGGGATATTGCCGCCGAAGTGCTTGGCCCCAACGCGACCGTGGCGCTCAACCTTGCCGATGCGACACCTGGCTGGCTGCAAGCTTTTTCTGCTTCCCCGATGACGCTGGGCCTTGATTTACGCGGTGGCGTTCACTTCCTACTGGAAGTGGATATGGACGCCGCGCTGGCCCAGCGCCTTGAGGTGAACGCCAGCGCCATCCGCGAACTGCTGCGCAGCGAGCGTATTCGCTACCGCAACACCACCATCGACGACCGCTCGCTGTCGATCGACTTCGCCAGCAGCGAAGACCGCGACGCCGCCCGCCGTTTGATCAGTCGCGACTTCCCCAACTTCGAATACACCAGCGAAGGGGATGGCCGTACCTCTAGGCTAGTGATGACGCTAAGCGACATGGCGGTAAACGAGATTCAGGACTACGCCATCAACCAGAACTTGACCACGCTGCGTAACCGCGTGAACGAGCTGGGCGTCGCCGAGCCCATGGTACAGCGCCAAGGCCCGAGCCAAATCGTGGTCGAGCTACCCGGCGTGCAGGACACCGTGGCCGCCAAGCGGATCGTCGGTGCGACGGCCAACCTCGAATTTCGTCTCGAGGCGCGCCACGATACACCGGATGCCGAAACCGAACGCTTCGAGTTTCGTAACGACCCGGCCCGCTCAGCGGAGCTGATGCGCGATGTGATCATTACTGGTGACAGCGTTTCCAGCGCCAGCAACAGCTTCGACGAAAACGGTCGCCCTCAGGTCAACATCAACCTGGACGGCACCGGCGGTACGCTGATGAACCGCGCCACGCGCACCAACATTGGCCGCAACATGGCGGTGCTGTTCATCGAGCATAAAAGCGAAGACCGCATCGAAGTCGACCCGGAAACCGGCGAAGAGACCATCGTTCGTGAGCCCTACACCGAGCGTGGCCTGATCAGCTTGGCGACCATTCAAAGTGCACTGGGCAACAGCTTCCGCATCACCGGCCTCGACTCCCCCACCGAAGCCGCCGAACTCGCTCTGCTGCTGCGTTCCGGCTCGCTCGCCGCGCCGATTTACTTCGTGCAAGAGCGCACCATCGGCCCCAGCCTGGGCGCAGAAAACATCGAACGCGGCTTGCTATCGGTGCAGATCGGCCTGCTGCTAGTCGTGCTGTTTATGCTGGTGCGCTACAAGGTATTCGGCGTTTTTGCCAACATCGCCCTGGCGCTCAACCTCACGCTGCTAGTCGCCGTGATGTCGATGCTGGGCGCTACGCTCACGCTACCCGGTATTGCCGGTATCGTGTTGACGCTGGGCATGGCGGTGGACGCCAACGTGCTTATCTTTGAGCGGATACGCGAAGAACTGCGCAACGGCATGTCGATTCAGCAAGCTATTTACGCGGGTTATGAACGGGCGTTCACCTCGATTGTGGATGCCAACATCACCACGCTGCTGGTGGCGGTGATTCTGTTCTCGATTGGCACCGGCCCGGTAAAAGGCTTTGCCGTTACGCTCTCTATCGGCATTTTGACGTCGATGTTCACTGCGCTGCTGGTGACGCGCGCCATGGTCAACCTGACCTATGGTGGCAAGCCCGTCAAAAAGCTGCGGATCTAATCTCGATGGGATCTCAACACGCGCTCAGCACAGAATTTAAGAGGTGGTAATGAAACCCCTATCACAACTGCGCATCGACTTTATGGGACGGCGCAACCTTGCGTTTATCGTCTCGGCCGTGATGCTGATTGTCTCTATTGGCGCCATTTTGTTTCAGCAGCTCAACCTGGGCCTGGACTTTACCGGCGGCACCCTGGTGGAAGTGCGCTACGGCGTGGCACCTTCACTGGATGCCATTCGCCAACTGCTGGAAGACAGCGGTTTCCAAGATGTCTCGGTACAAACCTTTGGCGCTTCAACAGAAGTATTGATTCGCCTGCAGCAAGCGTTTGATGGCGACGTGGGTAACGAGGTTGTCAATCTGCTGCGTGCCAATGGCGATAGTGTCAACTTAGTGCGCGCCGAGTTCGTGGGCGCCCAGGTCGGCGACCAGCTGCGTGACCAGAGCGGCTTAGGCCTGCTCGTCGCGCTGGGCGTGGTGATGCTTTACGTAGCTTTCCGCTTCCAGTACAAGTTCGCCCTTGGTGCCCTGCTTGCCCTGCTGCACGACGTGATCATCGTGGTAGGCGTGTTCGCGCTGTTCCAGCTCGACTTCGACCTAACGGTGCTGGCAGCCATTCTGGCGGTCATCGGCTACTCGCTGAACGACACCATCGTCGTGTATGACCGCATCCGCGAGACGATCCGCACCTCGCGTATCGACGATATGCCGCAGATTTTCAACGAGGCGATTAACGCTACGTTGTCGCGCACATTAGCCACCTCAGGCACAACCGTGCTGGTACTGCTAGCGCTGCTGCTGCTCGGTGGCGATATGATCGAGAACTTCGCGATTGCCCTGCTGGTGGGTATCGTGGTGGGTACGTTCTCATCTATCTATATCTCCGGCGCCCTGTTGATTCCGCTGAAACTCTCTCGGGAAGACCTGATTCCCACCAAGAAAGAAGTGGATGAAGAGGAAGAAGAGCTGCCCTAAACGCGTTATAGCAGCCAACGAAAAGGCCCTGCCGAAATCAACCGGCAGGGCCTTTTCATATCTTCACACCTAACGCGCTCTTCTTAAAAGTGCGGCGCCAGCTGCTTAATCAGCGCTTTGTAGAGGCGCGGGCCAGCGGCCATTAGCTGGCTTTCAGCATTCACGGTCGGCTTCCCGTCCGGAGTGCCCATCAGCGCGCCCGCTTCTTTTAGCAGCAGCGTACCTACCTGCATATCCTGCTCTTCTAGGCCCAGCACAAAGACGCTGTCTACACGTCCTGCGGCCAGCTCGCACATATCCAGCAGGCCGCTGCCGGTCGCTACCAGGGTTTCTACCTGCGGCGCAAGCTGCTGGGTAATGGTTAAGTAAGCAGGCAGATGACTCGGGCGCAGCCAGGTTTCTGGCAGGCTCATCGCCATGCGTGTGGCAGGAATAGCGGTTGGTTTGCTAACCCGCATGCGCTTGTCGTTGTGCTGAGCGCCGCGGCCGCGACTGGCGATATATTCGTCATCACCAAAGGGAGAGATCACCACCGCGTGTTCGGGGCGACCTTTAACGAGACACACCACTGAGAGTGCAAAGCCCTTACCTGCTACCGCTAAGTTGGAGTAGCCGTGCAGCGGTTCAATTTTCCATACGGTATCTTCACCTTCGCCTTCACCCGCTTTATAGGGCGTATAGCGGCCAGAGAAGCCGTGCAGAGGGTAGCCGCGCTGCAGTTGTTGAATGATGGTCGCCTCGGCTTTACGCGCTGTGTCTTCCAGCAAGCGGTCGAGGTTAAATTCTTCATGGGCGTTTTCGATACGTTCGCGAACGCGTAAAAAGTGTTCAACAGCGCCACGCGCGGCGCGCAGCGTAAATTGGACCATCGGATTCATGATCGGGCCTTGTCACAGTGATGTTAAAGAACGATTCAGGCGCAATACGCCTTTTGGCGGGCAATTCTAACAGAGGCCCCTCGGGCATGCCATCGACTCATGCTAAACTGCGCGTTTTACGCACATGAACCGGGCCTACTATGCTTGAGCGCATCCGAATTGTTTTAATTGGCACCAGTCACCCTGGCAACATTGGCGGCGTGGCACGCGCCATGCACAACATGGGCTTAGCTGATTTAGCCCTGGTCGCTCCTCGCTGCGATGTGATCACCCAAGACAGTATTTCTCGCGCCTCAGGTGCCGACCATCTACTTCACCAAGCTACAGTGCATGCCACACTTGAAGAAGCCGTGGCCGATTGCACGCTAGCTGTTGGCGCCAGCGCCCGCTCGCGCACGCTGCCCTGGCCGATGATCTCGCCTCGGGAACTTGCCGAGCGCCTACCCGGCGAATGCCAGCCAGAAAATGCCCGTGTGGCGCTGGTGTTTGGCCGTGAAGACAGCGGCTTAACCAACGCCGAGCTGCAGCGCTGCCATGCCCATGTGCATATTCCGACCAACGCCGATTTTAGCTCGCTCAACCTTGCCGCGGCGGTTCAAGTGGTGGCCTACGAGTGTCGCATGGCGTGGCTAAGCCAGGCAGATGCCCCAACTGCTGTCGATGATAATGACGAGCTAGCGACCCACGAAGAGCTTGAGCGCTACTTCGAGCACTTAGAGCGCACGCTAATCGCCATCGAGTTTCACGACCCTGCCCTGCCGCGCCAGCTCATGGCACGCCTGCGACGCCTCTATTTACGGGCACGGCCTGAAAAGATGGAGATGAACATTCTGCGCGGCATCCTCTCGGCGACTGAAAAATCCGCTAAAAAGAGTGGAACCGGTAGTGTGAACCAAGAGAACGCCGACACATCCGCGTAGCACATAACGGCGTACTAATCACAAGAGGCGCCAGCAAAGCGGCAATGGCCTAAACTTGAAGTTACAACAACGCGCCCCAACATCGTCTTTTCGACTGCCGCTTTGCACTCACCATATTCCAATACTGTATTACTGCTGCCTCCCTTAACGCCCAAGGATCACCCATGTTTCAACGCCTGCGTGAAGACATCAATAGCGTATTTGACCGCGACCCGGCGGCACGTAATTTTCTTGAGGTGCTGACCAACTATCCCGGCCTGCACGCCCTGTTGCTGCACCGCTGCGGCCACTGGCTGTGGAAAAAGAACTTTAAGTGGCTAGCACGAACGCTATCGACCTTCTCCCGCTGGCTCACTGGCATTGAAATCCACCCAGGCGCAACCATTGGGCGGCGCTTTTTTATCGACCATGGCATGGGCGTGGTGATTGGTGAAACCGCACAGGTGGGCGATAACGTCACGCTCTACCAAGGCGTGACGCTAGGCGGCACCAGTTGGAACAAAGGCAAACGTCACCCTACGCTGGAAGATGGTGTGATTGTTGGTGCCGGCGCCAAGATACTGGGGCCGTTTACCGTGGGCGCAGGTGCCAAAATTGGCTCTAACGCGGTAGTTACAAAAGAGGTGCCAGCGGGAGCAACGGTGGTCGGCATCCCCGGCAAAATCGTCAAACGCGCCGCCCCGGATATGGAAGAGGCGCTGGATATCGACCCGGCCCGCCGGGAAGCCATCTGCCAGAAGTTTGGTTTCGATGCCTATGGCGTCAGCCAAGACATGCCCGACCCGGTGGCGCGCTCGATGCAGGCCATGCTCGATCACATGCACGCCGTGGACGAGCGTATCGAGCGCATGTGCTCAACGCTTCGCAAGCTCGACGCCAACTACCGCGATGGCCAGTTACCGGCTCTGCGAGATGAGGACTTTGCCGATATTCTGGATGAAAACGATACCGGCTGCCCTGGCCTTGGTCATACTGCCCAGGAACGCAGCAGCCCATCACCGGAAAGCAGCACCACGCGCAATAGTTGACCAAAGCACTCAGGATTTCCATAATGGCGCAACATTTGCTGCCAGCGCGCTGAAAGCTCAGCGACGAGGGGTACCTGCTATGCGCTTGACGACAAAAGGCCGTTACGCCGTTACGGCCATGCTGGATTTGGCGCTTAACGCCCCCAGCGGCCCTACCAGCCTGGGAGATATCTCCCTGCGACAGGAGATCTCGCTCTCTTACCTGGAGCAACTCTTCGCAAGGCTGCGCCGGGCGGGGCTAGTTAGCAGCGTGCGCGGGCCGGGTGGCGGTTACCTACTGGCCAAAGCACCCGAGGAGATCAGCGTCTCTCTGGTGATTGATGCAGTCAACGAAACCGTCGACGCGACCCGCTGCCAGGGGCTATCCGACTGCCAGCAGGGCGATACCTGTTTAACGCACCATTTATGGTGCGAGCTATCCGGGCAAATTCGCAGTTTTCTCGACGATATTACGCTGGCGCAGTTGATACAGCGCCCTGATGTGATCCGCATCGCTACCCGGCAAAAACAGCGGGTCGATGCTGGCATCCTCGCGTCTTCCCCCTGAAGGTATTTACTGCACGCTGGAATCTATGACGATGACCGCCACTCCCTCTCTGCCCATTTATCTCGATTATGCCGCCACGACGCCGGTCGATGGTCGTGTGGCTGAGGTGATGCAGCGCTACCTCACGGTAGACCAGCTGTTCGCCAACCCCGCTTCCCGCAGCCATATGCTGGGCTGGCAGGCCGAGCAGGTGGTGGAACAGGCGCGCCGCCAAGTGGCCGATATGATCGGCGCTGACCCGCGTGAAATCGTCTGGACCAGTGGCGCCACCGAAGCCAATAACCTAGCGCTGATTGGCTTTATGCGTGCTAACCGCGAACGTGGCATGCACCTTGTCACCTCCAGCATTGAGCATAAAGCGGTGGTAGACACCGCCAAGGCACTGGAGAGCGAAGGCTTCGAGATCACCTGGCTAACCCCAGGGCGCGATGGACGCATCACCCCTGAGCAACTGCGTGCCGCCATGCGCGACGACACGGCACTGGTATCGCTAATGGCGGTGAATAATGAGCTAGGCAGCATTCATGATATTGCCGCCCTAGCGGAAGTCACCCATGAGTTCGGGGCGGCGTTCCACACCGATGCCGCCCAGGCGGTGGGGCGTATTCCGCTCGACGTGGTCGCTCAGCATATTGATTTGATGTCGCTATCAGGCCACAAAGCCTACGGGCCTAAAGGGGTCGGCGCTCTGTATGTGAAACGCCACCCAGATATTCGCGTCGAGGCACTCATTCATGGTGGCGGCCACGAGCGCGGCATGCGCTCCGGCACGCTGCCGACTCATCAGATTGCCGGGATGGGTGAAGCGTTTAACGTCATGCAACAGCAGCAGGACGCGGATCAGGCCCATATTGCGGCGCTACGCGAACGCTTTCTAAGCGGCTTATCAAACCTGGAAGGCATCATCCCCAACTCCCCACTGGAGAACGCCGTTCCCAACATCTTGAACTTGGCGTTTGAAGGCGTGGATGGCGAGGCACTGCTGATGGCGCTACGGGATGTAGCCGTGTCTACCGGCTCTGCCTGCAACTCGGCAAGCGTTGACCCGTCTTATGTACTATTGGGCATTGGTACGCCCCGTCGGTTCGCGCTCTCATCGCTGCGTATTAGCTTTGGGCGCTTTACCCAAGAGGCCGATATCGACCACGCATTAACCCTACTGCGCCACGCGGTGAGCGGCTTACGTGCGACCGCACGTTAGGCGGCTGACGCTCTCCTGACGCACTGCTAACGACTTCTTAAAGGAGAACGCTTCATGGCAACACTAAACATTACGCCCGCTGCAGCTGAACAAATTCAGCGTGTGCTCGACGAGCGCGGCCAGGGGCTAGGCCTGCGGGTATCCGTTAAACCCAGCGGCTGTTCTGGCTACAGCTATGTGCTTGATTTTGCCGATGAAGCACGGGATGACGATGTGCGTTTCGAAGATCACGGCGCAAGCGTCTACGTGGCTCCTGATGCCGTCGAGATGCTAGACGGCAGCGAAGTGGATTACGTCAACGAAGGCTTGAATCGCTTTTTCCGCTTCAACAACCCCAATGTAAAAGATCAGTGCGGCTGCGGTGAAAGCTTCACAGTCTAAGCTATCCGCCGTGGCTGTTGCGTATATCACCGGTATTCATCCCCACCGGGAGGCGCTATAATCGCGGCCACTCGGCAGCCGACGCAACATACGGCCCTAGCCGACCACTTTTTTCCTGCGCCGCCCCGGCTTTCCGGGGCGGCAATTTCTGCTTTATCCCTTTTAAGGAGATTTCTGCATGGCGACTGAACGTACTCTTTCCATCATCAAGCCCGATGCCGTTGCTAAAAATGCCATTGGCGAGATCATTGCACGCTTTGAAAAAGCGGGCCTGAAGGTCGTTGCCGCTAAAATGATGCACCTCTCCGAAGAGAAGGCTGGTGGCTTCTACGCCGAGCACAAAGAGCGTCCCTTCTTCAAAGACCTAGTTGGCTTCATGACCTCTGGCCCGGTAGTGGTACAAGTGCTGGAAGGCGAAGGCGCCATCGCTAAAAACCGTGAGCTGATGGGTGCTACCAACCCGAAAGAAGCCGCTCCGGGCACCATTCGCGCTGACTTTGCGGAAACAATCGACGCCAACGCTGTCCATGGCTCTGATTCTCCGGAAAGCGCTGAGCGCGAAATTAGCTACTTCTTCGGTAACGACGAAATCTGCCCGCGCTAAACCAAGCGCCGCCGTTTCAACCTTCGTTGCCGGCCATTTTCGCGGGGGCTTTGCCCCCGCCTCTTTCTGAACGCTGACCGCCATGACCACCACCGTAGCTCAACATACGCCTGCCCCCAACACGACTCCTGACAGCGCGACTGCTCAACAAGCGGCACCGGCACGCCAGAACCTGCTGGGGCTTTCCCGCGAGCAGATGGAAGCTTTCTTTTTATCAATTGGCGAAAAGAAATTCCGCGCCACTCAGGTAATGAAGTGGATTCACCAGGAAGGCATCGACGACTTCACGGCGATGACCAACCTGTCGAAACCGCTGCGCGACAAGCTCTCCCAAGTCGCTGAAATTCGCGGCCCGGGCGTTGTCTACGAAGGCACTTCCAGCGACGGCACCCGTAAATGGGTGTTAGAGGTTGAGGATGGCAGCTACGTAGAAACGGTGCTGATTCCCGCTGAAAACGGTAAGCGGCGCACGCTGTGTGTCTCTTCCCAAGTGGGTTGTTCGCTGGACTGTAGCTTCTGCTCTACCGGTAAACAGGGCTTCCAGCGTAACTTAACCGCCGCCGAGATTATCGGCCAGGTGTGGGTTGCCCAACGCAGTGTTGGCCCGCGCCGTGATACCGCCAATCGCCCGGTGACCAACGTGGTCATGATGGGTATGGGCGAACCGCTGCTCAATTTCGATAACGTCGTGCCCGCCATGAAGCTGATGCTCGACGATAACGGTTATGGGCTCTCCAAGCGCCGCGTCACGCTCTCCACATCGGGTGTTGTACCGATGATTGACAAGCTGGGCGATGAGATAGATGTGAGCCTTGCTATCTCGCTGCACGCCTCCACCGATGAGCTGCGCAACGAGCTAGTACCGATCAACCGTAAGTACAATATTCGTGCGCTGCTGGATGCCTGCCACCGTTATCTGGCCAAGTGCCCAGATAACCGTCAGGTCACGATTGAGTACACGCTGATCAAAGACGTCAACGATCAGCAAGAGCACGCCGAACAACTGGCCGCTTTGCTCAAAGAGCTGCCGTGTAAAATCAACCTGATTCCGTTTAACCCTTTCCCGAACTCAGGTTACGAGAAGCCATCGCGTAACCAAGTGATGCGCTTTCAACAGTGGCTGTACGACTTAGAGTACAACGCTACCGTGCGCATGACCCGTGGCGACGATATTGATGCCGCCTGTGGTCAGCTAGTGGGCCGCGTAAAAGACCGTACCAAGCGTAGCGCACGCTATATTCAGTCCGTTCAGCTTGACGCTGACTAATCGCTGCTGTCTTGACATCCACCTGACACAGCGCTTTGATGGACACGCTTTTGCCGGGTGCTTACAAAGCATCCACCTTGCAGCACTGGCTCAATAGTTTCGACTTAAGAGGGCGTAGATGATCGGTCACCGCAGGCGCATTACCCTTTTTAGGATGCCCATGCTGTCCGTGCTTGCTGGCAGCCTGCTGCTGGCGGGCTGCGCCACCTCTGCCCAAGGGATCAGTGACGACGCCAACCCCGACGCGGCAGAAGCCTACACCCAGCTTGGCGTCGCCTACCTAGAGCGTGATAACCTGCCCCGCGCGTTGAATGCCCTTGATCGTGCTCTTGAACTGGACCCGCGCCACCCTGAGGCACTTCAGGCGCTCGCGCTGGTCTATCAACAGCAGGGAGAGAGTGATCTAGCCAACCGCTACTTCCAGCAGGCGTTGAATGCAGCGCCCTCGTTTACTCGCGCGCGTAACAACTACGCCGCGTTTTTGTATCAGCAGGCACAGTTTTCACAGGCCTGCGAACAGTTAGAAATAGCATCTCAGGATGCCCAGTACGCCAATCGTGCCCAGCTATTTACCAACCTGGGGCAGTGCTATTTGGCAATAGATGAATTTGATAAAGCGCGCGAACGTTTGCAACGCGCACAAAGTATCGACCCGCGCAACCCACGCGGGTATTTAATGTTAGCCGAACTGGAAGTTTCACAGGGCAATTATGATCAGGCCTGGGCACCGCTGCAGAACTATCTGCAGTTAGCCGGCCCAGACCCAGCGGCACTGGAACTGGCGATTGATGTCGCCCTCGCCCGCGGTGACGACGCCGCGGCTGCCGACTACCAGCGCTTGCTAAACAACTGATTGCCGCCCTGATCACCACATTATTGAAGGATGCTCAGCTATGAGCGACACACAGTTACAAGATAGTGTTACTACGGCCCACAGCACAGCAACCCCCGGTGAGTTGCTTTCTCGTCAACGCGAATCGCTGGGCGTCCCGCTGACGGATGCCGCCCGAGCACTGAACCTGCGCCCTGCTGTGGTGGATGGCCTAGAGCGCGATAATTACGAAGAGATTCCCGTCGCTGCGTATCGTCGCGGCTACTTGCGCGCCTATGCCAAATATTTAGGCATGGACGAACGTGTGGTGCTTGAGGCTTACCAGGTTCGCCACGGCACCCGTGATGCCGAACGCAAGGTGGCCCCGGTTACCGTGACTAAGCCGCCATCCAAAGTAGGCGCATGGCTCTTTAAGTTAGTCACTCTGCTGGTGATTGCCGGGCTGATTGCCGTGACGGTTGCTTGGTGGCAAAGCAGAGGTGGCAGCGAGCCGCCGAGCATCGGCGCCTCACCCGCTATGGAAGAGAACGAAGCGTTCATCAGCGAACCCGAGCCAGCTCCAGAGCCTACTCCGGTGGTCACACCTGATGAGCCCGCCGCAACGGAGGAGTTGACTAACGATGTGGTCAGCGGCGAGCCCGCCGACAGCGATATTCGCGATAGCAGTGCGCCCGCTGCTGACAACGATGAGCCAACCGCTGCCGCTAGCGACGAACCTGCGGCCCCGGCGGTTGACGCCGACGCAGCGACCGATGTAGCTGAGGCGCCTGCTGAAGAGGTGGCCAATGCCGCCCCCGCTGCTAACCCCAACTTGCTGGAGCTGACGTTTAACGAGCAGTCCTGGACAGAGATTTTCGATGCCAACAACCAGCGTGTGTTTGTCGGTCTACAAACCCCCGGCACCACCGCGAGCGTTGAGGGCGAACCGCCTTTTCGTTTAACCGTCGGCAACGCCACCGGTGTAGAACTGCGCTACCAAGGTGAGCTCGTCAACCTTGCCGAGCGCGCCGGTACCAATAACGTTGCCCGCTTTACCCTGGGAGAGTGACTCGTCTTATGCACGCCCCTTCTCCGATTAAACGCCGTCTGTCACGCCAAATTCATGTTGGCAATGTGGCCGTGGGCGGCGATGCGCCGATTTCCGTACAGAGCATGACCAACACCAATACCCTGGATGTGGACGCCACCGTCGGCCAGATCCAGCAGTTGGAAAAAGCCGGAGCAGATATCGTACGCGTCTCTGTGCCGGATATGGACGCCGCTGAAGCCTTCGGCAAAATCAAGCAGCGCGTAGCCATCCCCCTCGTTGCCGACATTCATTTCGATTACAAAATCGCCCTGCGCGTCGCTGAGCTAGGCGTTGACTGTCTGCGCATCAATCCCGGCAATATTGGCCGGGAAGATCGCGTACGCGCTGTGGTAAGCGCCGCCCGCGATTACGGCATTCCAATCCGTATCGGGGTGAACGCCGGGTCGCTGGAAAAAGATCTGCAAAAGAAGTACGGCGAGCCTACGCCCGCCGCGCTGGTTGAGTCTGCCATGCGCCATATTGACCACCTGGACCGCCTCGATTTCCAGGAGTTTAAAGTCAGCGTGAAAGCGTCTGATGTGTTTATGGCGGTGGCCGCTTATCGCGACCTTGCCACCCGCATCGAGCAGCCGCTGCACCTGGGTATCACCGAAGCAGGCGGCCTGCGTTCGGGCACAGTGAAGTCCTCCATTGGCCTAGGCATGCTGTTGATGGACGGTATCGGCGACACCATCCGCGTCTCGCTGGCTGCCGACCCGGTGGAAGAGATCAAGGTCGGGTTCGACATGCTCAAGAGCCTGAAGCTGCGCGCCAAGGGCATTAACTTTATCGCCTGCCCCAGCTGCTCGCGACAGAACTTTGACGTCATCAGCACCATGAACCAGCTTGAAGAGCGCCTGGAAGATGTGATGACGCCGCTGGATGTCTCGGTGATTGGCTGTGTGGTCAACGGCCCCGGCGAAGCTAAAGAGACCGATATCGGCCTAACCGGCGGCTCACCCGCCAACTTGGTCTACATCGATGGCAAACCGGCGAGTAAGCTGCGCAACGATCATCTGGTAGATGACCTGGAAAAGCTGATCCGCGACAAGGTACGCCAGAAAGAGCAGCAGCAAGAGAACATGATTGCACGCAGCGTTTGACACCTGCGTTGCCTGCAACAGGCGGCACGCCTTGCGCCTCGCGCTGCCGCCCAGACAAGGAGTTTTCATTGAGCAAGTCCGCCGCTAAAAAGATTCAAGCCATCCGTGGTATGAACGACCTATTGCCCAGCGACAGCCCTCGCTGGCAATTTTTTGAGGGCAAAGTACGCCAATTGATGCACCGCTACGGCTTCGATGAAATTCGTACGCCAATCGTGGAGCAAACCGCGCTGTTTGCCCGCTCGATTGGCGAAGTCACCGATATCGTCGAGAAAGAGATGTACACCTTCGACGACCGCAACGGTGACAGCCTGACGCTGCGCCCTGAAGGCACCGCCAGCTGCGTGCGGGCGGCAATGGAACACGGCTTGCTGCATAACCAAACCCAGCGGCTTTGGTACCAAGGGCCGATGTTCCGCCACGAACGGCCTCAGAAAGGGCGTTATCGCCAGTTCCATCAGGTCGGCGTAGAGACCTACGGCTTTGAAGGCCCGGATATCGATGCCGAAGTCATACTGCTCTCGGCACGGCTATGGCAAGAGCTTGGCTTGATGGAGCACGTCACCCTGGAGCTGAACTCCCTGGGTTCCGCTGAAGCACGGGCGGCCTACCGAGACAAACTGGTGGCCTACTTTGAGCAGCACCAAGACGTTCTCGATGAAGACTCCAAACGACGCTTAACCAGCAATCCGCTGCGCATTCTGGACTCCAAAAACCCGGATATGGCCGAGATGCTCAACGCGGCCCCGCAGTTGATGGATCATCTGGACGATGAGTCCCGCGCGCATTTCGAGCAGCTCAAAGCGATGCTGGATGCCGCCGACATTCCATACGTGGTCAACCCGCGTTTGGTGCGCGGCCTGGACTACTACTGCCGCACGGTGTTCGAGTGGACCACCACTGCGCTGGGCAGCCAGGGCACCGTCTGTGCCGGTGGCCGCTACGATGGTCTGGTCGAGCAGCTTGGTGGCAAACCCACGCCTGCGGTGGGCTTCGCCATGGGGATCGAGCGCCTGGTACTACTGCTGGAAACGCTCAACTTGGTACCTGATGAGGCCCTAGGCGGCTGCGACGCTTATCTAGTGCCGATGGATGACAGCGCCACCGTGGCAGCTCTCACCCTGGCAGAACAGCTGCGCAGCGCACTGCCCGACCTGCGCCTGCAGCTGCACTGCGGCGGCGGCAGCTTCAAGAGTCGCATGAAAAAGGCCGACAAGAGCGCCGCGCCGGTGGCAATTCTGCTGGGTGAGGATGAGCTCGCCAACCAAACCGCCACACTGAAGTTTCTGCGCGATGACCGCGAGCAGCAGCAGGTGGCCCAGGCAGCGTTGGCCGAGACGCTTCGCGAGTTACTGCCTAACCTACCGTCTCATTAACGTAACTGCCCCCAGCGATGCCTGGGGCGGATGAACACTCGTTAGCCGCAAAAGCGGCTGACCCATGAAACAGGAGGCCGCCCGTGGCGGATCTGAGAAGCGAAGAAGAGCAGCTAGAAGTCGTCAAACGCTGGTGGAAAGAGAACGGGACCTCGCTCATTGCCGGTGCCGTTCTCGCTGCGGCGGGCGTCTTTGGTTGGAACGCATGGCAGAACTACCAAGAGGGTAAGTCAGAGGCAGCTTCTGCCCGATACCAGCAGCTCATCAACATGACCGCTGGCACCACCTTGGAAGGGGATCAGTTAAGCGCGGCACAAACGCTGATTGATGAGCTCACCGACGACTACGGCAACACCCTGTATGCCGAACTGGCACAGCTGCTGGAGGCCCGCCTGGCCGTGCAGGAAGGCGATCTGGCCGCGGCCAAGCAGGCACTGCAGGACGTGGCCAGCAACTCCTCACGCCGCTATGTGCAAAGCCTGGCATGGCTGCGCTTGGCACGCATTGAAGTGGCTGAAGGTAACCCGGAAGCCGCGCTAGCGCTTCTTGATCAGCCTATTTCCGATGCGCTGGCCGCTCAACAAGCCAACGTGCGAGGCGATGCTTTCCTGGCTCAGAACCAGCCAGAGCAGGCTCGCGATGCATGGCAAACCGCGCAGTCTATCGCCCAAACGCAGAACCAGCCGCTTTATGGCGTGCAGCTCAAGCTCGACGATCTCGGCGCCGAGGAGGCGACACAGTGATAACGACTAGCCTGTCAAAACCGCTTTTTTCTAAACATCTGATGCGCACCACGCTCGGCGCCATGGCGCTGGCGCTATTGGCTGGCTGTGCCAGCAAAGGTGAGCCAGCGTTCACGCCCAAAGAGCTGCGCAGCTTTGATGAAACCTCTTCGCTGGACAGCGTTTGGGGTCGCCGCGTTGGCGATGGCTTTGGCCCCGCTCGCTACCCCATCGCCCCATCCCGTGAAGGCGATACGGTCTTTGCAGCAGACACCAACGGTCTAGTGGCCGCGTTCAATGCCAACAGCGGCGAGCGTGAGTGGGAAGTCGAGCTGGATACCCCTATTTCTAGTGCGCTGAACGCGATTGCAGGCCAGGTGTACTTGGGCACCCGCAACGGTGAAGTGATTGCCCTCGACCAGCGCGACGGTAGCGTTGCCTGGCGTTCGCGGGTCACCAGCGAAGTACTGGCAGCTCCGCAAGCCAACCAGCAGCTACTGCTGGTTCAGAGCGTGGACGGCCAAATTACCGCTCTGGACCGCGCCAGCGGCGAAGAGCGCTGGGTCTACACCAGCTCTCAGCCTGCTTTAACGCTGCGCGGCACCGGAACGCCAATGGTCATCGACCCGGTCACCTTCGTGGGTACGGCCAACGGACGCCTGGCGACGCTGGACAACCGCAGCGGCCAGCCCCTTTGGGAAATGCAGATTGCCACACCACGTGGCCGTAGCGACGTTGAGCGCCTAGTGGACCTGTCTGGCCAGCCAGTACTTAGCCCCGATGGCCTCCTGTTCGTGACTAGCTACAACGGCCGTGTGGTTGCGCTGGAAGCGACCCGTGGCGGTGTGCTGTGGGAAACCAACCTCTCCAGCCGCCACACGCCGATTCTGGTGGGCGACTTCTTATTTGTGGTCAGCGACGACAGCCACATCGTTGCCTTGGACGCCAACAGCGGCCAAGAGATCTGGCGTAACGATGACCTGGAAGATCGCTGGCTCACCGCCCCCGCCTTTGCCGATGGCCGCATCGTCGTGGGTGATTTTGAGGGTTATGTCCACCTCATCGACGCCCGCGAAGGCAACCTGGTCGGCCGCACCCGTATCGATGATTCGGGTATTAGCGTGCGCCCGGTGACTGAAGGCAGCACCATTCATGTCCAGGCCAACAATGGTCGCCTGGAAACCCTGGAAGTAACTCCATGACACCCGTCATTGCATTAGTCGGTCGCCCCAATGTGGGCAAATCGACGCTGTTTAACCGTCTGACCCGCTCGCGCGATGCGCTGGTGGCAGACTTTCCTGGCCTGACCCGTGACCGTAAATACGGTAACGGCATGCTGGGTGGAAAGGCGTACACCGTCATCGATACCGGCGGTATCAGCGGTGACGAAGAAGGCATCGATGCCGCGATGGCCGAGCAGTCCCTCGCGGCCATCGACGAAGCCGATATCGTGCTGTTCCTGGTCGATGCCCGCGCCGGGTTGAACGTCGCCGACGAAGCGATTGCCAACCACCTGCGCGTCAACCAGAAAAAGACCTGGCTGGTGGTCAACAAGACCGACGGCCTGGAAGAGCACTCGGCCATGGCCGATTTCTGGAAACTGGGCCTGGGTGACCCGTGGCCGATTGCCGCCGCTCATGGCCGCAACGTATCGCTGCTGATTGATACGGTGCTTGAACCCTTCCCCGAACGGGATGCCAGCATTCCTGCCGATACAGGCAGCAAAGGCATTCGCATTGGCGTGATTGGCCGCCCGAACGTGGGTAAATCTACGCTGGTCAACCGCCTGCTCGGTGAAGAGCGCGTGGTAGTATTCGATGAAGCGGGCACCACCCGCGACGCTATCGAAATCCCTTTCGAGCGCAACGGCAAGCCGTACGTGCTGATCGACACCGCCGGCATTCGGCGGCGTAAGAACGTGCGTGAAATCGCCGAAAAGTTCTCGATCATCAAAACGCTGGATGCGATCAAAGAGAGCCACGTGGCCGTCATGGTATTGGACGCCCGCAGCGGCTTGGTTGAGCAGGACCTGCACCTGCTGGACTACGTGCTCACCACAGGGCGTGCGTTGGTACTGGCGGTCAACAAGTGGGACGGGCTGGAGAGCGAAGCCAAAGAGAAGATGCGCGCCGACATCAAGCGCCGTCTGGGCTTTGCCGACTACGCCGAGCTGCACTTTATTTCCGCGCTGCATGGCACCGCAGTGGGCGACTTGTACCCCTCCATTGAGCGGGCGTTTAACGCCGCCAACGCGCACTGGTCGACCAACCGTCTCACCACGCTGCTGCAGGATGCGGTAAGCCAGCATCCGCCCCCCATGGTCAACGGCCGCCGCATCAAGCTGCGTATGGCTCACCAGGGTGGCAGCAACCCGCCGATTATTGTGGTGCATGGCAACCAGACAGCATCGCTGCCTGAGGCTTATCGTCGCTACCTGACCAATACCTTCCGTAAAGTGTTGAAGGTGCGCGGCACGCCGATGCGCTTTGAGTTCCGGTCGGGCAACAACCCGTTCGATAACATGGCGGGCGCCAGCGATAAAGAGAAAGCCAAAAAGCGCGAGCTTAACCGTACCAAAGAGGCGCGCAAAAGCCGCCGTTAAGCGCGGCACTTTGCTTCCCCGCCCGTTGTATACGCAGCGGGCGTTTTTGTTGGCACTACCACCGAATCTACTTGACAGAGCCCCCCTCCCGCCCTCAAATAGCGACGCTTTTCGTCACCTGCTCGACCGATCCTTTCTTATCAACACTTGCCCTTCTTAGGAGGGACGTACATGCACTACGCTTTTCGTCGCGGACGCGGCTTGGTTTTACTGCTGCTGGCGAGCCTGCTAACCGGCTGCTTGGCGTTGCCTCAAACAGGGTTGTTTGCGTTTCGTCTGGCGGTCACATCGCTGGGGATTGAGGACGTACGCATTGGCCCTTACAGCGTCAATGCTGGATTGGACACCAGCGATCTATCGAGCTTGCTGGCCTCTAGCCTGGGTGCTGGCAGCTTGCCGGTGCAAGCCACCTTGGCGATGGGGCTTGGCCTGCCCGCTGGCATGCCTCCGGTGGAGATGTCTGGCTTTCGCTGGACGCTGGACATGCCTGGCGTAGACCCAGTGCAAGGCAATTATGGGCAGAACGTTACCCTCACGTCTGGGGAAGACGCCAATCTCCGCCTGCCGGTGGCCTTTGATGTTCTAGCTGCAGACCACCAGCAAATGACGCCAATGCTAGAGCTGGCCAGCCAACTCGCCAGCCAAGGGGAGCTGCCTGCAGGCAGTGAACTGGCCATTACCCCAGGGGATTTGCGCGGCCTGGGCATGACACTGCCCGCTGGCCTGCTCACCCCGACCATTCGCTTGAACGTGGGCGCCGACGGGCAGCTCATCCCCCAACGCTAAGTCTTGCCAAGCGCGCTACTCACCGCGCTCATGAAGGCGTTTGCGGCCTACGTAGTGGGCCGCAAACTGCCACGCTGTCCGGCCGCTGCGCCCACCGCGTAGCGTGGCAAAACGTACCGCCTCCGCACGGGCGGCCTCATCCCACTCTTGCTGTCCACCAATACGACTCACCCAGTGTTCGCACACTTCAAGATAGGTGGCTTGGCTAAACGGATGAAAGCCTAACCACAGGCCGAAACGGTCTGACAGCGAGATTTTCTCTTCCACCGCATCGCCGTGGTGCAGCTCCTCGCCCACCAACCGGGAGCCACTGTTGTCATCCATCGACTCCGGCAGCAGGTGACGACGGTTCGAGGTGGCATAGAGCAGTACGTTATCTGGTGGCCCGGTCAGCGCGCCGTCTAGCACGCTCTTGAGCGCCTTATACGCGTCATCGTTACCCTCGAAGGAGAGATCGTCACAGTACACTACGAAGCGATGCGGCTGATCCCGCAGTTGTTCCACTAGCAGCGGCAGACTCGATAGATCATGTCGGTCAACCTGGATCAGCCGTAACCCCTCTGTGGCCAGCGAGTTGAGCAGCGCACGTATCACAGACGATTTCCCGCTACCTCGTGAGCCCCAGAGCAGCGCATGGTTAGCTGGCAGCCCCTGCAAAAATGCCCGGGTGTTATCGACCAACGCCAGCTTTTGGCGCTCAATGCCTAGCAGGTCGTCCAGCGTCATGGTGTCTCTCGGCGGTACCGGCACCAACCGCCCGCCCAGTGGGTGGCGCTGCCAGATGGCCGCGACATGGGTGTTCCATTCCACCGGCGTAGGCGCAGGCGGCAGCCAGTGGTCGACATGATCGAGTAACCGCGCTAGGCGCTGGCTTAATTCAGCATCCATCGACATCCCCGGAGTAAGTTACGATAAGGGTTGATTTACCACTAACAGTGGTTATTAACCAGCGCGAAAAACCGCTTACTTTTAGTGAGCGGATGGATAGCGCGGCATCCGCAGGATGCCCTTGCTGACGTTTTGTACAGTGCTATACTACGCACGTCGACACGACCTACCGAGGGGCACTCGGAAAGTGACGTCTGTGGAGACAATGTGAGACCTGGGGGATATGAGTTGGTTCGCCACCGTAAAAATCCCCACCGTGGGACTTTTACGGCGATAACCAAGCCATTCCCTCGGGCAATCGTCTTGGAAACAGAAACCAGGAAGGTAACAACCTGGGAATCCTCTTCCTTTCCGTCGCCAGACGGCAGCGCAAGTTGAGGGAAGGGAGGATGTCAACTTGTGTGCAAGGATCCCCACTCGTCTATAAGGAAACTATCTATGCGTTGGCTTCGCCCATTAGCGGTTACGGCGCTCTGCGCCTCAATCGCCGCCTGTACGACCTCCCCCACCGGTCGCTCGCAGCTATTGCTGCTCTCTGATAGCGAGCTGAACGAGATGGGCCGTCAGGCGTTTACCCAATATCAGCAGGAACTGCCCACAGCGGGTCAGGCAAGCCAGCGCTATGTGCAGTGTATTGCGGATGCCATTGTGGCAGAACTGCCTGCCGAGCAGCAGCAGTTAGACTGGCAAATCCGGGTGTTTGAATCCGAGCAGCCCAACGCCTTTGCACTTCCTGGCGGCTACATGGGTGTGAACACGGGCATGCTGGATATTGCCACAACCCAGGACCAATTAGCCTCTGTGATTGGTCATGAGATTGGTCACGTGCTGGCCAACCACGCCAATGAGCGCGCCTCAACCGAGAGCGCCACGTCATTAGGCCTATCGGTACTCTCCAGCACCTCCGGCATGCAGTCCGCCGGTGGCCAGCAGCTGATGGGGGTACTCGGCATGGGCGCTCAGTACGGCATCGTACTACCATTCTCCCGCGCCCATGAGAGCGAGGCCGATGTGATTGGCCTAGACCTCATGGCCCAAGCAGGCTTCAACCCACGTGAAAGCGTCACTCTGTGGGAGAACATGCAGGCAGCCACCGGCGGCGGCGCGCCCCCCGTATGGATGTCGACCCACCCCGGGCAAGGCCAGCGCATTCAGGGCCTCCAAGCCAACATGGATCGGGCACTGACGAGTTATGAGCAGGCCCGCAACAACGGCCGCACTCCCAACTGCCCGCGTCCATAGCGGCGCTTAGAGGTTTCGATGATCCGTTTGGGTTTACTGCTGTTAGTCCTGCCGATTTTAGTACTGCTGGGCGTCTATTTTTGGGAGCTGGGCGACGTTCGCGCCTGCCAGCTTGAGGGCGGCTACTGGAACTATCTGGAAGGAGCTTGCTACGATACGCCACAACCTTTTGTGTCGTGGCTGCAGCGCTCGCCGCTGCTGGTGAATGGCGGCATGCTGTTATCCGTGGTGGGGCTGGTGATGTGTATGGTGGGGTTTTATACCAAACCGCGTTAGCCCAAGCACAACCTGAATGGGGGCGTTCGCCCCCATTGCCTCAACTATCTCCTATCCCCCTACCGGCTAATAGTTGAGCGATTGCCGCAGCAGCGTGCGCACGCTGGCCGTTTCAGGCCGCACGTTGCGCCATAGAAAAAACGACTCGGCGGCTTGCTCGACCAGCATTCCCAAACCATCCAGCAGCTTGGCGCCTCGCGGCCCTGCCCACTGTAGAAACACCGTCGGCTCTGAACCGTACATCATATCGTAGGCCCAGGCACCTTTGGCAAACAGCGTCTCCGGCAGCGGCGGCAGCTCGCCTGATAGGCTGGCACTGGTACCGTTAATCACCAGATCAAACTGCCCGTCGATGGATGCTAAACCGCCGCCCTGGATATTGCCCAAGTCGGCAAACGCTTGGGCCAACTGCTCGGCTTTCTCTGCCGTGCGGTTGACGATAACGACCTCACTGGGCTGCTCCGCCAGCAGCGGTTCCAATACGCCACGCACCGCGCCGCCTGCGCCGATGACCAGCACACGCTTACCCGCCAGAGGGACGCGGTGATAGGCCAAATCCCGCACTAACCCGATACCGTCGGTGGTATCGCCATAGGTACGCCCGTTACCGCCCACAATCAGCGTATTCACCGCCTGCGCGCGCTTGGCGCGGTGGCTCAGGGTATCGCAAAGCGCAAAGGCATCGCCTTTGAAGGGAACGGTCACGTTGGCACCACGGCCACCATCGGCGATAAACGCCCGCCATGCGTCGGCAAACCCCTCTACCGGCGCCAGCTCGGCGGTGTAACTCATGGCCTGATGAGTCTGGCTGGCAAACTCACCGTGGATCAGCGGCGATTTAGAGTGTTTGATTGGGTTACCAAACACACAGTAGCGGTCAGTCATCGAAGCTCCTTAGGCGTTGTTCTGCTGGGTGGCCTCGGCCAACCAATCGCGTGGCACCAAATAGTCGTGCAGTTGCGCTTCACGGCTGCCCGGCTCGGGAGTGAAAGCGTACTCCCAACGGGCCAGCGGCGGCATGGACATCAGAATGGACTCCGTGCGCCCGCCGCTTTGCAGGCCAAACAGCGTACCCCGGTCCCACACCAGATTGAACTCCACGTAGCGGCCGCGGCGGTAAAGCTGGAAATCACGCTCGCGTTCGCCCCACGCGTCCTGCTTGCGGCGCTCGACAATGGGAAGGTAAGCATCCAGAAAGCTATCACCCACCGCGCGCTGAAACGCAAAACACTCTTCAAAGCTGCCTTCGTTCAAGTCATCAAAAAAGAGTCCGCCGACGCCGCGGGTCTCTTCGCGGTGTTTTAGATAGAAATAGTCGTCGCACCAGGTTTTATAGCGCTCATAAACGCCCTCACCAAAGGGCGCGCAGGCCTCGCGGGCCACTTGGTGCCAGTGCACCACATCTTCAAACACCGGATAGTAGGGGGTTAGGTCAAAACCGCCACCAAACCACCACACCGGCGGCTCACCCTCTTTTGCGGCAATAAAGAAGCGAACGTTGCCGTGGCTTGTCGGCACATTGGGGTTTTCAGGATGCATCACCCAGGAGACTCCCACCGCGTGGAAGCTGCGCCCGGCTAGCTCGGGCCGGGCAGCAGTCGCAGACGGCGGCAGCTGCGCACCGTGGACATGGGAAAAGTTGACGCCGCCTTTTTCGAAAATAGCGCCCGACTCCATCACCCGCGAGCGGCCTCCGCCGCCCTCTTCGCGCTGCCAGCTATCCTCTTTGAACGCGGCCCGCCCATCGGCGGCAGCAAGCCCTTCACAGAGCCGCTCCTGAAGGTCGAGAAGGTACGCTTTAACGTCGTCTAGGTGCTCGTGGGCCACGGTAACTCCTGGTGAGGTGAATCGTGAATCGTGAATCGTGAATCGTGAATCGTGAATCGCTGACAGTGTGACGAAGCCGAGCGGCTAGTCACGCATCACTTTGCCGGTCACTAAATCGCGGATGGTGCTGGGTTTGGCATTGCCGCCCAATTCGCCCGCCACGATGGCGGCTACGTCATCGCCAAAGATCGTGGCGACTTCTTCCGCGCTCATAGCGGGCGGATCGCCTGCACGGTTAGCGGAAGTGGAGACGAGCGGCCCGCCAAAGGCTTCGCACAGTGCTTTCATCAGCGGATGGTCGGTGACGCGTAGCGCCACGCTTTGATGAGCGCCGCGTACTAGGCCGTGGCTGCGACCATTGTCCGGCACCAGCCAAGTATTCGGGCCTGGCCAACTGGCCGCCAACGGCGCATGGAGTTCCAACGGCAACTGGTTCAGCCAGGGCTGAAATTGCGCGATACTCGCCGCCACCAAAATCACGCCCTTGGCCGGGTCGCGCTCCTTCATACGCATGAGATGCGCCAGCGCTTCGTCGTTATCGGGGTCACAGCTTAACCCCCATACCGCTTCGGTGGGGCAGGCAATCACACCGCCTTTACGCAGCGCGCTCACCGCCGCTTTCACGTCAACCGCCGGTTTCATAGACGCTCCTGATAAGCTCTCAGCCAATCACAAAATTGAGTTTGCATCTTACCATGGCGCTGCCAGCCGCACCCAACCACCCGCCTGCTGCGTCACTTTGCCATCCAGCTCCAGCATCAATAGCCGCTGCTGGCACTCGCTGACCGAGATACCGGTGCTCTGCACCAACACATCAATGGGGGTAGGCGATGGGCCTAAGGCGTTTAACAGATTATCCGCCGACGGTACTTCAACACTCGGTTGATGAGCCAACGGCTCATCGGCTGCAACTGCTAGCGGCGCAGGCACAAAGCGCGACACCCAATGCTGTAACTCTTCGAGAATATCGTCCACATGGCGCACCAGGGTGGCGCCGCTACGCAACAGTTGCAGGCAGCCACGAGCCTGGACATTGTGTAGCGAACCCGGCAGCGCAAACAGCTCGCGACCCTGCTCTAGGGCGAGGCGGGCGCTGACGAGCGAGCCACTCTTCTCGGCTGCTTCAACCACTAAGGTGCCTAGCGAAAGGCCCGTTACAATTCGGTTGCGCCGGGGGAAGAAGGCCGGACGGGCCACGGTGCCTGGTGGATGCTCAGAGAGCAGCAAGCCGCCGGGTAGCGTACTGAGCTGTTCATACAAATCACGATGGCGGGCGGGGTAGATGACATCAATACCACAGCCAAGCACGGCAATGGAGCTTCCACCTGCGGCGAGCGCCGCACGCTGAGCCACCCCATCCACACCCAGCGCCATCCCGCTGACAATGCACCAGCCTCGGTTGGCCAACTCCCGGGCAAACGCCTGGGCATGTCCACTCCCTTCCGACGTTGGGCGACGAGTACCTACCATGGCAAGGCCCGGGGCCTCTAACGCGCGAAGATCGCCCTGGGCCCATAGTACTGCTGGCGGGTCAGGAAGTTGGTTTAAAAGGTCTGGCCATGCAGGATGGTCGCGGTGAAGCAGATGGCGGTTGGGGCCTTCTTGTAACCAGGAGAGGGTGTCATTGACCGTTTGTTGCAGCGGGCTGCGTTCTGGCTGCGCCAGCCACAATCGCAGGGCATTGGCGGCATTGCTGGGCAAAGTCGCTAGCCACCCTTGTGGCCATTGAGGCTTGCGCGCCACCATTTGCGCAATCCGCGCAGCGCCCATACCGGGCAAAGCATTTACCGCCAGCCACTCCTTAGCGTCCATAGAGCTCCCCTTATATCAAATCTTGATGCACACCTTAGCGCGTCGGCGTGTGTACACTATCTCCCACTGCCAGCACCCTTGAGGCCTGCATGACCAAGGCGTAACTCATATGATTATAGGGCCTGAACACCATCACCAATCCTGCCTCGGTATTGGGCAACCGCAGCAGCTCTTGGGTACGTGGGTCAGTTACCAACTCCCCTTGCTGGTCTACGCGCAATACATGGCCCGGCTGTAGGCCGTCTTGCGTTCCCAGGTCCAGTGCCACCACTTGCAGCCGCCCAATAAATCGTACTCCGCCCGGTACCGCAACAATCTGGCCCGACACGTTATTCAACGGTGCACGGGGAACAAAGGCATCGCTTAGCTCACGATCTTCTAGAGGCAGCAGGATGTCGTTATTACGCACTTCTTGGTAGGCGCTAAGCACTTCGATGCGAGCAATATCGCCCTCGCTGCCCAGGTAGCGCGCCTCGCCAATATTGATCAACTCATCGCCCAACAGTGCGCCATTGGCTGATACATAGGGCTCGCCTGGACGGTAGATGCCCAGGCGCGTTCTGGCGGGTACGCTGCCACGCACGTACAGGGTATCGCCTGCGCCGCTAATCAAGCGCTGGTTATCGCCGCCCACCACATACGCAAGCTCCTGCAGGCTCTCTCCTGGCTCCACCACGCGATGCTCCCGTAGAAAGGCGCGCACCACCTCCATCGGAATAGGAGTAATCGCCTCTCGTTTAGGCACTGTACGCATCTGCGGCGAGAGCTTTACGACCCCTTGGCCCCGCTCCACAGAAAGGCATGGTTGGCCTTGGCATGTCCCCAATACCAGCACATCGCCGGGGTAGATAAGGTGCGGGTTACGAACTTGCGGATTCGCCTGCCATAGCGAAGGCCACTGCCAGGGCGAGCGTAAATAACGGGCGGAGATATCCCACAGCGTGTCGCCAGGCACTACTTCGTAGCGCTGTGGCGCATCGTTGCGCAGCCCTTCCACGGCTAAGGCTGGCTGGCTGACCGACAGCACCCACATTAAGAGCACGCCAAAGACGCTATAATAAAGAGGCTTTAGAGCCACCATCCGATTCTCCCCGGGCAGTCGTTGGTGAAGCGGTTTAAGGGGCTGCACGGTGTCGCGCGTGCCCAGGATCGCTATCAGCATGATATAGTGGTCAATAGTAAAGTAGTTAGGCTCGCCGACACAGGTGGCAGCCAGCTCATCTTAAAGACTCAGCATAACGGTGATTGTAACGCCATGGCCAAACTTCCTATTCTCGAATTCCCCGACGAGCGCCTGCGCACCAAGGCGGCACCGGTGGAAACCGTTGACGACGAGGTCCGCCAGCTCGTCGACGATATGTTGGAGACCATGTACGACGCACGCGGCATCGGCCTTGCGGCAACGCAAATTGATGTGCATCGCCGCGTAGTGGTGATGGATGTCAGCGACGATAACTCCCAACCGCTGGTGCTGATCAACCCGCGCTACGAGCCCATTGGCGAAGAGAAAGAGCCGCTCTCCGAGGGCTGCCTGTCGATCCCTGAGTACTACGCTGAAGTGCCGCGCTACCTGAAAGTGAAGCTCAACGCGCTGGATCGTAACGGTGAGCCTTACGAGCTGGAAGCAGATGGCCTACTGGCCCATTGCATTCAACATGAGTACGACCATCTGGAAGGCGTACTGTTTGTGGATTACCTATCGCCGCTTAAGCGCGACCGGGTGATGAAAAAAATGCAAAAGCGCCACAAGCTGATGAACGACGCCTAACCGGCACCTCATCACCTGGCCACTGGCCGAGCTGACACGCTGCCCGCAGGCACTCGCCTGTAACAACAGCGCTGCCTCTCGGCCTTTGTGCGTTTCATAGATGGCACTTTCTCTCTTCTCCTAAGGGCTCTCCACCATGTCACCGTTACGCGTTGTTTTTGCTGGCACGCCAGACTTCGCCGCCTCCAGCCTTGCTGCCGTTCTCGACAGCGAACACGAAGTGGTGGCGGTTTACACCCAGCCCGACCGCCCTGCTGGGCGTGGTCGCAAGCTCACTCCTAGCCCCGTCAAACAGCTGGCTCAAGAGCACGGGCTGCCGGTGTATCAACCCGTCAGCTTGAAAGAGGCCGATGCGCAAGCCGAACTGGCGGCGCTCAACGCCGATGTAATGGTCGTGGTCGCCTATGGGCTACTGCTCCCCCAAGCGGTGCTGGACACCCCGCGCCTAGGCTGCATCAACGTGCATGCCTCGCTGCTGCCCCGCTGGCGGGGTGCGGCGCCGATTCAGCGCGCCATTGAAGCGGGCGACAGCGCTTCCGGCGTTACCATCATGCAAATGGATGCGGGGCTGGATACCGGCGCCATGCTATATGAAGTGCGTACCCCAATTACCTCCCGCACCACCGGTGGCGACCTCCACGACCGGCTGGCCATTCAAGGTGCTAATGCGCTGATCCACGTGCTGGACAACCTCGACAACGGCAGCCTAGAGGCAACGCCTCAGCCGGAAGAGGGCGTGACCTACGCCGCCAAGCTCAGCAAAGCCGAGGCCGAGCTAGACTTTAGCCAGCCCGCCGAGCAGCTGGCGCGCAAAATCCGCGCCTTCAACCCGTGGCCGGTGGCTTGGTGCACGCTAGGTAACGACCGCCTGCGCCTACTCATGGCCAGCGTCGAGCAAGGTGAACAGCCGCCATCGCCCCCCGGTACGCTGTTGGAACATGGCGATGATCACCTGCGTATTGCCTGCGGCGAACAAGGGCAAGAAGTGCTGTGTGTCAGTCGTGCCCAGCTACCTGGCGGCAAAGCGATGGCGGTACGCGACTTATTAAACGCCCGCCAAACCTCACTCACCGTCGGCGTTCGCCTTGGGCAAACCCCGCAAGGAGCTAGCCAATGAGCCAGCAACGCCCAGCCAAAGGCGGCAGCGGCCTAGATGTCCGCGCAGCCGCTGCCCGTAGCCTCGTCCCGGTTCTCACTGATAAAGGGTCGCTGGCCAGCTTGGATGAACATAGCGTAGTGGCCCGAGACCGTGGCCTGCTGAAAGAGCTCTGTTACGGCACCTGCCGCCGCCTTCCACGCCTAGAAGCACTGGCTAGCCAGCTCCTCAAACAGCCATTTAAAAAGCGCGATGCCGATATCCACGCTCTGCTGCTGGTAGGTATTTATCAGCTGCTTTATATGCGCATTCCTGCCCACGCAGCGGTAGGAGAAACCGCCGGGGCAGCACGCCTGCTTGGCAAAGAGTGGGCCACCCGAGTATTGAACGGCTGCCTGCGACGCCTGCAGCGTGAAGCCGACGCGCTGCAAGAAGTCGCTGATCGTGACGAAAACGTTGCCCTGGAGCATCCGCCCTGGCTGCTGGACGCCCTGCGCCACGCTTGGCCCGAACAGTGGCGTGCCATTGCCCAGGCCAATAACGAGCCAGGACCGATGACCCTACGCGTCAACCAGCACTATAACGACCGTGAAGCGTATCTCCAGCAGCTGACCGAGCAAGGCTTAGACGGGCATCTCTGTTGTCACGCTCCAGACGGCATTACGCTAACAACGCCCTGCGACGTTGCCATACTGCCCGGTTTTGAGCAGGGCCACGTCAGCGTGCAGGATGAAGCGGCGCAGCTCTCTGCAGCGCTGCTTGGCCCGGCGCTCGCCCCACGCCCCGGTGCTCACGTATTGGATGCTTGCTGCGCGCCTGGCGGCAAAACCGCCCATCTGTTAGAGCAGTTTGATATTGCACTCACCGCCATTGATAACGACAACCAGCGGCTGGCGCGGGTGGACGATACGCTCAGCCGCTTAGGGCTGAGCGCCGAGCTAAAGCACGCCGACGCCACTACCCGCGACTGGTGGAGCGGCACACCGTTTGACGCCATTTTGTTGGACGCCCCTTGCTCGGGCACGGGCGTGATTCGTCGCCACCCGGATATCAAAGCGCTACGCCGTAAAGAGGATATTCGTCAGCTCGCTAAACTGCAGCGCCAACTGCTGGATAACCTCTGGCCGCTACTGCGTCCTGGCGGCACGCTGCTCTACGCCACTTGCTCAGTGCTGCCCGAAGAGAATGCGGCACAAATCGATGCGTTTCTGGCCCGCACACCGGATGCCAACGCCACCACGCCCCACGATGTGGCCTGGGGAGAGCAGAGCGGTCAGGGACGCCAGCTGTTTCCGGCCGAAAGCAGTCACGATGGCTTTTTTTATGCCAGACTAGAAAAGCGCACTGCCTAGGCGGTTGCCCGGCAGTAAATTCATGACAAGGATGGAGCAAACATGAGTCATCACACGTACAAACATATTGAGCTTACTGGGTCTTCCGAGAAAGGGATTGAGGAAGCCGTGCAGAACGCCCTGGCGAAAGCCTCCGAAAGCGTTCAAAACATGCGCTGGCTCGAAGTCACCGACACCCGAGGCCATATTGAAGATGGCCGCGTGGCCCACTGGCAAGTGACCGTCAAAGTCGGCTTCACTCTGGAGTAATTCCCTACCTGCTTTTCGACGGCGGCTGGTTTACACTGGCCGCCGTCTTTATTGCAGCGCACACCGCAAGCCGGAAACGCGCTGGCGCTTATAACGGAACCGATGCTTAGCGATGAAAATCATCATTCTCGGCGCCGGCCAAGTCGGCGGCACCCTGGCGGAGCACCTTGCCCGCGAGGAGAACGACATCACCGTCGTCGATACCGACGGCGCAAAACTGCGCGAGCTGCACACCAAGCTGGATATCCGCACGGTGACCGGCGCAGGCTCCTACCCCATTGTGCTACGCCAGGCGGGCTGCGAAGACGCCGATATGCTGATCGCGGTGACCAACACCGACGAGATCAATATGATCGCCTGTCAGGTGGCCCATACGCTGTTTCGCACCCCCACCAAAATTGCCCGGGTGCGCTCCACCGCTTACCTCACTCGTAAGGGCCTGTTTGCCCACGAAGCGATCCCCATCGACGTGCTGATCAGCCCCGAGCAGGTGGTCACCGACCACGTGCGCCGCTTGATTGAGCACCCGGGCGCGCTACAGGTACTGGAGTTTGCCGGGGGTTTAGTGCAGCTGGTGGCAGTGAAAGCCTTCTACGGCGGCCCGCTGGTGGGCCAGGATCTGGCGTTTTTGGGCAAGCATATGCCCAACGTGGAAACCCGCGTGGCGGCGATTTATCGCCGCAACCGGCCGATCATTCCCCGGGGCGACACGGTGATTGAAGCCGACGACGAGGTGTTCTTTTTGGCCGCCCGCCGGGATATTCGCGCCGTAATGAGCGAACTGCGTAAGGTGGAGCGGGACTTCCGCCGCGTGGTGATTGCCGGGGGCGGCAATATCGGCGAACGGCTGGCGGAGCACTTAGAGCACAGCCATCAGGTGAAGATCATCGAGCACAGCCTGGAGCGCTGCACCACGCTTTCCGAGCGGCTGGATCGCACCGTGGTGCTCCACGGCAGCGCCACCAGCAAGCGGCTGCTGGAAGAGGAGAACATCGAAGACTGCGATATCTTCTGCGCGCTGACCAACGACGACGAAGTGAATATCATGTCGTCGCTGCTCGCCAAGCGGCTGGGGGCTAAGAAGGTGCTTACCCTCATCAACAACGCCGCCTACGTGGATTTGGTGCAGGGCGGCGATATCGACATTGCGATCTCCCCCCAGCAGGCCACCATCGGCAGCCTGCTGACCCACGTGCGCCGGGGCGATATCGTCAATGTGCACTCGCTGCGCCGGGGTGCGGCGGAGGCCATCGAAGCGATTGCCCATGGCGATAAGCAGTCGTCCAAGGTAGTGGGCCGTACCATCCGCGAGATCGACCTACCCGACGGCACCACCATCGGTGCCATCGTACGCGGCAAAGAGGTGCTGATTGCCCACGGCGATGTGAAGGTGGAGAGCGGCGACCACGTGATTCTGTTCGTGATCGACAAGCGGTGTATTCGCGACGTGGAGCGCCTGTTCCAGGTCGGGCTAACGTTTTTCTAAGGAGCGTGCCAGCGTGATGACACAGCCACCACTGGGGCGAACAGCACGATGAGTTTGCGGGTCATTTTACGAATTTTGGGCCTGCTGCTGATGCTTTTCAGCCTAACGATGCTGCCCCCCATGCTCATGTCGCTCTGGTTTCGAGACAGCGTCTGGCACGCGTTCATGAGCGGCATTGGGATTACCGTCATGACGGGGCTGTTTCTCTACCTGCCCAACCGCCGTGCTCACAAAGAGCTACGTATCCGTGACGGCTTTATTATCGCCGCGATGTTCTGGACGGTACTGGCCCTATTTGGTTCTCTGCCGCTCATGCTGTTTGGCGAAGGCTCACTGAGCATTACCGATGCGGTCTTTGAGTCGTTTTCCGGCCTGACGACCACCGGTGCCACAGTGATTACCGGCATCGATTTTTTACCGGAATCGGTGCGCTATTATCGCCAGCAGCTGCAGTGGCTAGGTGGTATGGGGATCGTGGTACTGGCCGTGGCTATTTTGCCTACCCTGGGCGTGGGAGGGATGGCCCTTTACCGCACCGAAATTCCAGGGCCATTGAAAGACTCCAAGCTAACCCCACGAATTACCGAAACCGCTAAAGCGCTCTGGTATATCTACGCAACGCTCACGTTTGCCTGCATGGTCGCCTATATGCTGGCGGGGATGAGCTGGTTTGATGCGCTGGGGCACAGTTTTTCCACCGTCGCCATCGGCGGCTTTTCAACCCACGATGCCAGTATTGGCTACTTTAATAGCGCCGCCATCGAGCTGATCTGCATCAGCTTCATGCTGATTTCGGCGGTGAGCTTCAGCCTCCACTTCGTGGCCTGGCGCGAGAAGCGCCTGACCCACTATTTTCAAGACCCGGAAGCCCGATTTCTGCTGCTGTTCCTGACGGGTCTGACCGTGATTACCGTGATTACCCTGTGGCTCACCGATACCTACGATGACATCGTTGGGCTGCGCCATGCGCTGTTTGAGGTTGTCTCGGTCGCCACCACCGCAGGCTTCGCCGTGGCGGACTTTTCCGGGTGGCCGGGCGCACTACCGTTTCTGCTGTTTGTGGCCGCTTTTGTCGGCGGATGCTCCGGCTCTACCGCTGGGGGGATGAAGGTCATCCGTATTATCCTGATCTTGAAACAGGGCATGCGCGAAGTCATGCGGCTCATTCACCCCAATGCCGTGATTGCCGTTAAAGTCGGCAAAGTGAGCGTTCCCGATAGCATCGCCCAGGCCGTCTGGGGATTTTTCTCTGCCTATGTCATGCTGTTCTTTTTGATGCTGGTGGGCGTGATGGCGACGGGCGTCGATCAGGTGACGGCATGGTCGACCGTTGGCTCTGCACTGAACAACCTGGGCCCTGCGCTGGGCGAAGCCAGCAGCCACTATGGCGATCTGCCCAGCCTCGCCAAATGGATCTTAGTACTGGCCATGCTGCTGGGCCGCTTGGAAATTTTTACGGTACTGGTGCTGTTTACCCCGGCTTTTTGGCGCCGTTAAACGCGCATCACTCGTTACTTTTTTGTTGAGACTTTTTAATGAATCAAGATGATGCAACACCGCTGGCCCAGGAAAGCAGTTCCCTCCCAGCTACCAGCGGCCCGCTGAAAACCATTCAGGTGGGCGGCACGTACTACACCCTGCTAGGCACCGCCCACGTCTCTGCCGAGAGCGCCAACGACGTTCGCCAACTGATCGACAGCGGTCACTTCGATGCCGTCGCCATTGAGCTGTGTGACGCCCGTCACCACAGCATGGACAACCCAGACGCCATGGGCGAGCAGGACTTGTTTCAGGTGTTCAAGCAAGGCAAAGCGGGCATGGTGGCGGCGAGCCTGGCGCTCGGTGCCTTTCAGCAACGGATCGCCGAGCAGTCCGGTATTCAGCCGGGGGCTGAGATGCGTGCAGCCATTGAAGAGTGCCGTACGCGCAACCTGCCGCTACTGCTGGTAGACCGAGATGTCGGCATCACTTTGAAACGCATTTATCGCAACGTGCCTTGGTGGCAGCGCTTCTCGCTGTTTTCAGGGCTGATTGGCAGCGTGCTTTCTCGCCAGGATGTCTCCAAAGAGGACATCGAAAAGCTCAAAGAGGGTGACATGCTAGAGGCCACCTTCAGCGAGTTTGCCGCTGAATCCGAAGCGCTCTACACGCCCTTAATTCGCGAGCGTGACCGCTATATGGCGCTGCGTTTGGCGGAGGAAGCGCCGCCTGGGCGCTACCAGAACGTGCTGGTGGTATTGGGCGCTGGACACTTGAAAGGCACGGGCGAGCACTTGGAAACACCGCTGCCGGACAACCCCACGGTGGAGCGTGAGTCTCTCGAAGCCACACCGCCCCCTTCCAAACTGTGGAAAGCCGCCCCCTGGCTGATTACGGCGCTCGTCATTACCGGTTTTGTGGTGGGCTTTTCACGCAATACCGACCTTGGCTGGCAGCTGGTCATCGAGTGGTTCTTGATTAACGGCATTCTGTCTGGCGGCGCGACGATTGCGGCGCTTGCTCACCCGGTCACGGTGATTGCTACCTTCTTCGCTGCACCACTTACATCGCTTAACCCCACCATTGGCGCGGGCTTTGTAGCGGCGGGGGTCGAGCTGTATATGCGCAAGCCCAAGGTGCGCGACTTCTCCACCCTGCGCCATGATGTGACGCAGCTGAAAGGCTGGTGGAAAAACCGTGTCTCTCGCACCCTGTTGGTGTTTATCTTAGCCACCGTAGGTTCTGCCATTGGTACCTGGGTGGCAGGCTTTAGAATTGCAGGCGCGCTCTTTGGCAGCGGCGCGGCGTGAACAGCGTTAAACAAGCCCCCTGGCAGGCGGATGCGCTGCTTCTGCTCGTCACCGCCTTGGCTGCGGGTGGTTGGATTTTTTCTAAAGAAGCGCTGGCAGGCATGCCGCCTTTGCTGTTTATCGGCACACGCTTTTTATTAGCCGGGCTGATCCTGCTAGGGTTTGCCTGGCCTACCCTAACGCGCATGCCTCTACGCCGGGTGCGCCGCGGCCTGCTGGTGGGCGTTTTGTTCAGCGCGGCGATCGCCTTTTGGGTACTGGGGCTTAACTACTCCGACCATCTGGGCGAGAGTGCCTTTATCAACAGCCTGGGGATTCTCCTGGTGCCTGTAGTGGCACGACTGCTGTTTGGCGACCGCCCACCTCGCTCTACTTGGGTCGCGCTACCCGTGGCGCTGCTCGGGTTTGCCCTACTATCGCTCAATGCAGGCTTTAACGTCGAGGCCAGCCAGCTGCTGATGGTGTGCGCCGCGCTCTGCTTTGCGCTTTTGATCAACGTCAATGCCCGCGTAGTGCGCAATGTGCCTGCGCTGCCGCTAACCACGCTGCAACTGATCTCGGTAGGCGTGGTGCTAACGGGGCTTTCCCTGGTGGTGGAGCATCAGCCGCTGGCGCTCAGCCCGTCGATTCTCGGCTGGTTCATGACCAGCGTGCTGCTGGCCAGCTCGCTGCGCTTCTTTCTGCAGATCAAGGCGCAGGGCATGACGACCCCCAGCCATGCGGCGGTGATTCTCATGCTGGAAGCCGTTTGGACCGCGCTGTTTGCCGCCTGGTGGTTTGGCGAAACCATGACCGCATTGCAACTGCTGGGCTGTAGCCTGATCTTTATGGCACTACTGATCAATCGCTGGTACTGGGTCCGCAAAGTGCTGCTGCGCTGGCTGCCCGGTGGCAATCCCTCCCGCTAACCATGCTCTTCTGCCCGCTGCCGCTCCAATAGCCGCTGCATGGCTGCCGTAGGCTCTTCGATCTTGCGATAATAGCGGCTCTCTGCGTAGCTATCGTTGAACACATCAAAGTAGTCATCCAGCACGCTTGCCGCCGTTTCATCACCGCTCTGGCACAGCAGCTCAATCGCTACCTCGGCGGTGCACAGATGCGCTTTCGAGGCGGGCTTGCGCAGCCGGTAGCGGGTTTCACGCTCGGTGCGCAGCGGCAGTACCGGCAGTGCATCCAGGTAAGGGCTTTTGCGGAACATGCGCCGCGCCTGTCGCCAGGTGCCATCCAAAATGATGAATACCGGTATGCGCGCCTGCTGCTTGGCGGTATGCACCGCGTCAATATCCACCACGCGGTCGGCGTAATCTGGCTGGTCATCAGGAAAAATCACGAACGGCGCATAGCGCGGATCTTGCAGCAGCGCGGCCAGCGCCTCGTCCGGCGCGGTGCGATACCAGGTAAACACGCGGGTGTTGGTGAGTACATCGCCAATCAAACGACCGGTATTAGTCGGTTTGTAGTGTTCAATGGAGTGGGTCAGCAGCCACACCTGGGCGTCGCTCTCCGCCTTCACCTGATACGGGCAGAGGCAGTTCAGCTCGGGCAAGTTGCAGCCTTCGCAGCGCTTGACGAAGCTGCCCCGCGCTTTGAATTCACGCCGAGGCGGGCGCGGATGCCCGGTGGCCGGGTCGCGGTCGGTCATTGCATCATGCTCAGGGGGCAGCGAGGTCGCGTCAGGCATCTGCGCTCCAGTGGGTCGTCAAAGGACGCAGAGTTTGACATCCTCCCCTCCCTCAGCTTGCGCTGCCGTCTAGCGACGGAAAGGAAGGGGATTCCCAGGTTGTTACCTTCCTGGTTTCTGCTTCCAAGACGATTGCCCGAGGGAATGGCTTGGTTATCGCCGTAAAAGTCCCACAGTGGGGATTTTTACGGTGGCGAACCAACTCATATCCCCCAGGTCTCACATCGTCTCCACAGACGTAACTTTCCGAGTGCCCCTCGGTAGGTCGTGTCGACGTGAGTAGTATAGCACTGTGCAAATCATCAGCAAGGGCATCCTGCGGATGCCGCGCTATCCATCCGCTCACTAAAAGTAAGCGGTTTTTCGCGCTGATTGATAAAATGCATATGCCGTTGGCACTCACGCCATGCTTCTTGCAAACGTAGTAGTGCAATATCCTGAGTCATAATGGAAGTCCTGCCCGCTCAGCAATGCTAAAAATGGCCGGGTAATTCTGGCGGTTGGGATAATCAATCAGCATATCGATTTTTTGCTCGCCGAGTAGCTGCTGAAGCTTTACTTGGCAGCGCATTTCAGCCCGTACTATGTCATTGACATCGCGAATATCCGTTGTGATCAGAAGATCAATATCGCCACCTTTGGCTTGATCATCCGTGCGGGAGCCAAAAAGCTTTACGCTCGCTTGCGGCCCAAAACACGACTTCACGGCGCTGACGATGGCCTGACGCTGAACATCATTTAAGCGCATCGTTGACCTCCTTAGCCTACGCACTAGCCATTTATTACTTTCAAAAGGCTAGCATATTTTAGCCTTTCTTTTCCCTGCTCATGGTAAACCAACTCTCTTCAAAAAGTTGACACCTTCAGCACAGCCCCGCTAGAGTCCTGTCAACTTTCAAAAGAATATAGGTTTACCTGTGACCACCACTTCAACTGCTTCTTACGCGGCAGATGCCGCGCCGCGCCACGACTGGACGCTTGACGAGATCAACGCGCTGTTTGCGTTGCCCTTCAACGACCTGCTGTTTCAAGCCCAGCAGGTACATCGGGCACACTTCGATGCCAACGCAGTGCAGGTGTCTACCCTGCTGTCGATCAAGACCGGGGCCTGCCCGGAAGACTGCAAGTACTGCCCCCAATCGGGTCACTACAACACTCAGCTGGAAAAAGAGAAGCTGCTGGAAATAGAGAAAGTGGTGGCCCAGGCCAAGGCCGCCAAAGAGGCAGGCGCCAGCCGCTTCTGCATGGGAGCGGCCTGGCGCAGCCCCCGAGACAAGGATTTGCTGGCGGTGGAAGAGATGGTGCGCCAGGTGAAAGCGCTGGGGCTTGAGACCTGCATGACGCTGGGTATGGTCGACGGTGAGCAGGCCACCCGGCTGGCAGCGGCCGGGCTGGACTACTACAACCACAACCTCGACACCTCCCCCGATTACTACGGCGAAATCATCACCACCCGCACCTACAGCGACCGCTTAGAGACCCTGGCCACCGTGCGTGACGCCGGTATGAAAGTGTGCTCTGGCGGTATTTTAGGCATGGGCGAAGGCGCACAGGATCGCAGCGCGCTGCTGCAGCAGCTGGCCAAGCTCTCTCCACATCCCGAGTCCGTGCCTATCAACATGCTGGTCAAAGTGCCGGGAACGCCACTGGAGAACGTCGATGATTTAGACCCACTGGAGTTCATCCGCGCCATTGCCGTGGCGCGCATCATGATGCCCCAGAGCCATGTGCGCCTCTCCGCAGGCCGGGAGCAGATGAGCGAATCCACCCAGGCGCTCGCCTTCCTGGCCGGTGCTAACTCCATCTTCTACGGCGACAAGCTGCTGACCACCGGCAACCCCCAGGCAGAGCGCGACCGTGCGCTGTTTGCCAAGCTGGGCCTGCATCCCGAGCGCCGCGACACCTGCGAAGACGATACACAGCGCGCCGAGCGGCTGGCCCAGCAAGCGCAGCGCAACGCCCAGGCAGAGCGCGCTGCGGCGCTGGCGGTGGATGCCAGTGTCTGAGGTGTGGCACCAGCGCTTAGCGGCAGCCCGCGATGAGCGCGAGCGCCAGCAGCGCTGGCGCAACCGCCGCGTCTCTGCCCATGGGGCACTCGACTTTGCAGGCAACGACTATCTAGGCCTTGCCCAAGACCCACGGGTCCAGGCAGCCCAGGCAGAAGGCGCGAAACGCTTTGGCGCAGGGGCCGGCGCGTCGCACTTGGTCAGCGGGCACCTGGGCATTCACGATGCCCTGGAAGAGGCGCTGGCCGAATGGACCGGACGCGAGAGAGCGTTACTGTTCTCCACGGGCTATATGGCAAACCTGGGCGTGCTGCAGGCGCTGGCGGATTCCCACACCGCGATATTTCAGGACCGTCTCAATCACGCATCGCTACTCGACGGGGCCGCGCTGAGCGGCGCACGCTCCCGGCGCTACCACCACCGGGATGTCAACGACTTACAGCGTTTGCTTGCGCGCAGCACGGCCACCCATAAACTGGTGGTAAGCGACGGCGTGTTCAGCATGGATGGCGATATTGCTGACGTCGGCGAACTTGCCCACATTAGCCAGCAGCACGGCGCCTGGCTGATGATCGACGACGCCCATGGTCTCGGTGTACTGGGTGAACACGGCGCGGGCTGCGTAGAAGGTTTTGATAGCCATACCGTGCCGATCTTGGTCGGCACCCTGGGCAAGGCGCTAGGCACCGCAGGCGCGTTTGTGGCGGGGGACGCTGCGCTGATTGAGCACCTGATTCAGTTTTCCCGCAGCTATGTGTACACCACCGCCCAACCGCCCAGTATTGCCGCCGCCACGCTAGAAGCGCTCACCATCGTGCAGCGGGAGCCGGAGCATCGCCAACGGCTCACTCGCCATATTGACTACTTCCGCCAGCAGGCGGCCGCCTTAGGGCTGCCACTCGGCCACTCCCACACGCCCATCCAGCCGCTGCTGCTGGGCAGCGAGCAGCGCACCCTAGCCTGGGCGGCCACGTTCGATGAGCGCGCTATCCAGGTAGGAGCGATTCGACCGCCCACGGTGCCTAACGGCGAGGCGCGGCTGCGCATTACGTTAAGCGCCCGCCACACCCAAAGCGATATCGATCGGCTCTTGGAAGTCGCCGCCGCCTGCCTGCAAGAGGAGCAGCGATGAAGCTCATCCTACTCTCGGGCTGGGGCGTCGACCGCCGTATATGGCAGACGCTTTCGGAGCATTGGCCCAGCCCTGTCGAGCCCAGCGCAGTGGAGTGGCCCGGCTACGGCGATGCTCCGGCGCTACCTACCCCCACACACATTGAAGCGCTCGCCGAGCGTATGGCATCTAAGCTACCCAGCGATGCCGTCTGGGTGGGCTGGTCGCTGGGTGGGCTGCTGGCCACGGCGCTGCTCAATCATCTGCCGCCGCCCAAGGCCCTGTTGCTACTGGGCGCAGGCAGCTGCTTTTGCAGTGACGGGGAAGATGGCGGTGTGACGAGCGACGAGCTTGCCAGCTTTCAGTGCACCTTCCGCCGCGACCCCGTTGCCACGTGGCGACACTTTCTGCGCTGGCAGGCCCAAGGCGAGCCCAACGCCCGCGAGGCCCATCGCCAGCTACGCGCACAGTTAGGTGAGACTCCCCACGCCGATACCGACATACTCGCGCAAGGGCTCATGTGGCTTGAAACACTGGATAACCGGGCACTGCTTGCCAATCCTCCCTGCCCTATCCGCCGATTGGCAGGCGCCCACGACCCGCTGCTATCAAGCAGCACGCGCCAGCAAGCGCTTCAACTGGAAGCCGCAGGGCACTGCCCCATGCTCTCGCAGCCCGCCCCACTGGCGGCACGGCTGGCCGAGCAGGCCACGGGCGCGCTACAGGAGCCGCGATGAACACACCGGCCACCTCGCTGCCACTGCCCCGCTGGCAGGAGCGTGTTGCTCGGGCTTTTTCACGGGCGGCACCACGCTATGACACCCTCGCCAGCGCCCAGCGCGATATCGGCGAGGCGCTTTGGCAAACGCTGCCCGAGAGGTCTCATCATGTGCTCGACCTGGGCTGCGGCACCGGCTACTGGACCCAGCGGCTGGCGAGCCACTACCCAAACGCCACCATCACTGGGCTAGACCTGGCGCCGGGTATGCTCGCCCACGCCCAGGCGCAATATGGCGATGCCATACGCTGGCAACAGGGAGATGCCGCCGCGCTGCCGCTCAGCGATGCCAGCGTGGATCTCGTGTTCTCAAACCTGGCGATTCAGTGGTGTCCGGATATCGGCGCAGTGATGCAGGAGCTCGCCCGGGTGCTCGTCCCTGGTGGGCAGGCGCGCATCACCACCCTGCTGCCCGGCACGCTGAGCGAAGTCGCCACCGCCTGGCAGCGGCCCGAGGCGCTGCTGCAAACGCCGGATGCCAGCACCGTACAGCGGGCCATTCAGCAAAGCGGCCTGCGCCTCACCCAGCATACCCGTGCGCAGCGGCGGTTTTTCTATTCCGATATGAACGCCGTCATGGCCTCCATCAAAGGCGTAGGCGCCCAAGTAGCCAGACCCAACGCTCGGCTGACCCGCCAAGCGCTCATTAATGCCCAGGCTCGCTATGAGTCGCTGCGCACGCCACAGGGGCTGCCGGTTAGCTACCAATGTTTCACCCTGCACCTGGAACAAACGCCATGACCACCTATTTCGTCACCGGTACTGACACCGACGCGGGCAAAACCCTGGCCACCAGCGCGCTGCTGTGCGCTGCCCGCCAGCGCCAGCTCACCACGCTGGGGTTAAAGCCCATCGCCTCTGGCAGCGAGGCCACGCCCAACGGCCTGCGCAACCGCGATGCCCTGGCGCTACAGGCGCAAAGCTTCCCGCCGGTGGATTACCCAACGATCAACCCCTGGACCTTTGCCCCCGCCATTGCGCCGCATCTTGCCGCCCTGGAAGCAGGTGCGGTGCTTAACGTGGCAAGGGTTACTCAGGCGCTCAGCGACACGTTAACCGACACGCCACGGGATCTGACGCTAATCGAAGGCGCAGGCGGCTGGCGAGTGCCGCTGAACGAAGCGGAGGACTTTTCCGACCTGCCCCGCGCGCTCAGGCTGCCGGTGATTCTGGTGGTTGGGCTGAAGCTGGGTTGCCTGAACCATGCAAGGCTCACCGCCGAGGCCATCGCCGCCGATGGCTTAACGCTGGCGGGCTGGGTAGGCAGCGTGGTGGACTCAGCCTTTGCCGACGACAGCCCGCGCTTTGCAGCCAATGTGGCGCTGCTGAAACGCGCTCTGCCCGCCCCTTGCTTGGGTATCATTCCTCATTTGGCCACGGCGGATGCGGCCACCGCGCAGCGCTACCTCTCCCTTGATGCGCTGCTCCCCCTCGCCACCCAGGAAGCAACGCTATGAACTCCCCCGTTTGGCACCCCTACGCCCATCTCAAAACCCAAACGCCTGCGCCAAAAGTGGTCGGCGGCAGCGGCAGCTACTTCACGCTGGAAAGCGGTGAGCGCCTGCTGGATGCCACCTGCTCCTGGTGGTGCATGATTCACGGCTACGGCCATCCGCGCCTCGTCGCCGCCATTCGCGAGCAGGCGGGGGAGCTTTGTCATGTGATGCTGGGCGGCCTCACCCACGACCCCGCCGACCAGCTGGCGCGGGCGCTGGTGCGCATTACCCCGCCGGGGCTGAATCATGTGTTCTTCTCCGATAGCGGCTCGGTGGGCATGGAAGTGGCCATGAAGATGGCGCTGCAGTACCAGGTGCTGAGCGGCCACCCCGGCAAGTGCAAAATGCTCTCGCTGATGAAGGCGTACCACGGCGACACCACCGGCTGCATGGCGGTGTGCGACCCCGAAGAGGGCATGCACAGCCTGTTCGCCAGCCTGCTGCCCCAGCACCACTTTGCCCCGGCCCCCACGGCCCCGTTCGACGCGACGCCGCAGCAGGTTGAGCGGGACCTCGCCGCGCTGCGGGAGGTGCTAGCGCGCCACCACCATGAAATTGCCGCACTGCTGATGGAGCCGCTGCTGCAAGCGGCAGGCGGGCTGAACATGACTTCACCCCACTACCTGCGCGGCGCACGGGCGCTGTGCGATGAGTTTGGCGTGCTGCTGATTTTTGATGAAGTCGCCACCGGCTTTGGCCGCACCGGCAAGCTGTTTGCCGCCGACCACGCAGGCGTCACGCCGGATATCATGGTGCTCTCCAAAGGGCTGACCGGCGGCTACTTGGGCCATGCGGCCACGCTGGCTACCGACCGGGTTCACGGGGCATTTATTGGCGACAGCGAGCACCACGCGTTCATGCACGGCCCCACCTTTATGGGCAACCCCCTGGCCTGCCGCGTGGCGCTGGAGAGCCTACGGGTGTTCGAAGAGGAGCACTACCTGGAGAAAATCGCCGCGCTCAGCCAAACGTTACAGCGCGAGCTATTAGAAGACGTAGCACTGCGCGCACATCCCGCCGTCGCGGACGTGCGCGTTTTGGGCGCAACGGCGGTGATCGAAGCCCACAGCAGCGAGGCGCTGAAAGGCGTTGCCGCATTTGCCCGAGCGCGGGGCGTGTGGCTGCGCCCCATTGGCCGCTGGCTTTACACCATGCCCGCCTATATCGCGACAGATGCCGAGCTGACCCAGATTACTGGGGTGATGAAAGCGTGGTTTTTGGAATCACGCCATTAATGTGCCAACCCACGGTTCGCCCAACCTTCGCCCTGCGCTAAGTCAGGGTAAAATTAAACTCCCCTGCTTACGCCACTGGTGAACCAGCGCTGGCACGCCTTCTCCCGCCGTGGTATTGATCGCCAGCACGCCGGGTGGGCTTAGCTCATCGGCGTCGGGGTCTACCAGCGCACAAGGGGTGTCGTAATCGATATAGGTGAGCAGCGATGCAGCGGGCATCACCGCCAGCGAGGTGCCGACGACGAGCAGGAAATCCGCTTGGCTCACCAGCTCGCAGGCCTCTTCGAACAGCGGCACGGCTTCCCCGAACCACACCACGTCCGGGCGCAGCTGGCTGCCTTTGTCGCACACCTCCCCCAGGCGGATTCCACCTTTGGGCAGCGGGTAGCGCAGCCGGGCATCGACGGATGAGCGTGCCTTGAGAATCTCGCCGTGCAGGTGCAGCACGTGGCGCGAACCGGCACGCTCGTGCAGGTCATCGATATTCTGCGTCACCACGCTGACTCGGAAGCCATCCTGCTCCAGCGCCGCCAGCGCTTTATGGGCGGCGTTGGGCTTCGCGCGGCGGATCTGATCACGGCGCTGGTTATAGAACGCCAGCACCCGCTCTGGGTCTTGCCGCCACCCTTGCGGCGTGGCGACCTCTTCCACCGGGTGATCCTCCCAGAGGCCATCGCTGGCGCGGAAGGTTTGAATGCCGCTCTCCGCGCTGATTCCCGAGCCGGTAAATACCACCAAGTGCGGGGCTGAAGTCATGCTATCCTCGGCTTACGTCGTCCGGTAAACGCCTAATGTACCAGTTGCCCCACGGTGCCCGCGAATCGCTGCTTGTTGCGATACGGGTACACGTCGATCACCCGCCCCTCCAGAATCGCCCGCTGTAGCGCCAGCCAGTAGTCCGGGTCGAACAGCTCCGGGTGCTGCTCCATAAATAGTGCGCGCAGTTCCGGGTTGGCAAACATAAACGGGCCAAACTCTTCGGGGAAGATATCGTTGGGGCCAATAGATAAACTGGCCCCGCCATCCATGTAACTGTCGTCCCCCTGGGATTTGGGAATATGGCGGAAGCGGCACTCGGTGAGATAGCTCACCTCGTCGTAGTCGTAGAAAATCACCCGCCCATGGCGAGTGACGCCAAAATTCTTCAGCAGCATATCGCCAGGGAAAATATTCGCCGCCGCCATCTGCTTGATGGCGTTGCCGTAATCTTTTAGCACCATCACTCGCTCATCGGCGCTGCACTGCTCCAGGTAAATATTCAGCGGCGTCATCATTCGCTCGGTATAGCAGTGCTTAATGATCACTTTATCCTCTTTCAGCGACACCGTGGAGGGTGCAACCTCCAGCAAATGGGCCAAACACTCCGGCTCGAAGTGGTCCTGGCGGACGATAAAGTTGGAGAACTCCTGGGTGTCGGCCATGCGCCCTACCCGGTCGTGGCGTTTTACCAGCCGGTACTTCTCCCGCACGATGGCGTGGGTGACCTCTTTGGCGGGGTCGAATTTATCCTTGATGATCTTGAACACGGTGCGAAAGCTCGGCAGCACGAATACCGCCATCACCATGCCCCGCACCCCCGGCGCGATCATGAAGCGCTCTTCGCGCTTGGCCACCTGCTGGTTCAGCGCGCGGAAAAATTCGGTTTTGCCGTGTTTGAAAAAGCCAATGGCGGCGTACAGCTCGCCCTCGGGCTTGTGGGGCATAAGCTGTTTTAGGTAACCGACGAACTCCCCCGGCACCGGCACCTCTACCTGGAAATAGGCGCGGGTGAACGAGAAGATGATCGACACTTCATCGGTTTCGGTGAGGACCGTATCCAAATGCAGGCAGGGGTCGCCGCCCTGCTGCTCGCCATACCCTTCCCCATGTAGAACGGGCAGCACCAAGGGGACCTGCTCGCCGCCACCTAGAATGCGCCCCACCAGATACGCCCCTTTGTTGCGGTAAAACACGCTGTTGAGTAGCTCCACCTGGGCATCGTCTGCCTGCCAAATCGCAACAGGGAGCTGAGCTTCCAGCAATCCAGCGCCGAGCTGGCTGTCGCGCTCGACGTCGGCAAAGGGGGACTCGAACGGGGCTTCACTCAGCGCCCAAGCGAGCGCCCCCGCCCAGTCGCCGTTGACGTAATGCCTGCGGCACAGCTCAATGCCCGAACGGTGCGCGGCATCCTCCCGGGAGCTGTACACAAACATCCAGTCATTGCGGATATGGCGATGCTGAAACACCGAACAGAACAGAGAATTAAAGAAGGTTTCCGCCAGCTCGTAATCCAACCGCTGGCTGATCAACTGCGCGTAGTGCCCTCGTGCTTCCCGCCACGTCTCACAGTGAGCCAGCACGTCCTGGGCAAAGGTGCGCTGCAACCGGTCGAGCGTCTCCTCGACTTTTTCACCGTACAGGTTGATCCGCGCGGCGGAGGCCTGCTGCGCTTCACGCCAGGCGGCATCGCGAAAACGGCGGCTGGCATCTGAGGTGATCTGCTTGAAACGCGCACGGTACTCATCGAAACCGTGCAGCACAGTGGCCGCTAGGCGATACGCGGGAGAGTGTTTCATCACGCTGGCTCACGTCGAAAGAGGGCTTCCCAGATTCCGTGAACGGCACACTACATACGAGACGACCTTAGTCCTGTCAGTGTCAGCCCTGTGAGTGCGACGCAATGGAGGCGACCTCCAGGCGAAACGGCCCGGCAGTGCGGTCGGCAATCAAGAAACCGAGCTGGTGAATAGTATGTGGGTCGAGAGGCGGCGCGCTGAAAAGCAGCGTGCCCCGTCGCACCGCCTTAAACTGCGCCCAGGTGAATTGATGCGTTTCCCACTGGTGAGCTTTAGGCGTGAAGGCCACGCGGTAAGCGCTTGCTTCGTCCAGCGCGCTGCTTTTGAGCCTTAGCTGATAGGTGCGACCATCGCCACGCACACGAAGCACAATTCCTTGGCCATGAGCCAGGGTCGGTTCAAAGCCGTTGGGTTCACGGCGCACTGAGGCAAAACCGCCGCCGTTTTCCAGCGATACCTCGCCACCAAAGCAGCCAGCGCCAGCGTCCACGCGAAAGCCGCTTTGGGACACGCCGCCCATCACGCCATCGTCCACGGCGTACCAGCGCCGCTGTTCTGACTCGGCCATGTTCGATTCGGTAAAGTTCAACATCCTTCAAGCTCCTCCTTGCCTGCCAATAACAACGCCTCTGAGCGAAAGCCCAGAGGCGCACTGCCGTGGTTCAGACTAGGCGATCTGCTGTGGTGATTACAATTTCGCGGAAGCGGCCTTCGGTGCGACAGGGTCGAGATCCTCAGGTGCTGCGGTGACCAGCGCGAACTCCTCTTCTGCGGTTTTCGCGACTAAATGATTTTTGCTGTAGAGGAAGTAGTAAGCCGCTCCAGCAATGAACAGCACGATGGTGTAGTTGAACGCGCGAGGGTCAAACGCGTAGACACCGGTCAACGCGACGAGCGAGAGCACCAACGCGATGCCTGAGGTCACCACGCCTCCCGGCGTTTTATAGGGGCGCGGCAGGTCGGGCTGTTTCACGCGCAGCAGAATATGGCTAAGCGCCATCAGCGCATAAGAGATAGTCGCCCCCACAACGGCCATGCCTAACATCAGATCGCCTTCCCCGCTCAGCGATGCAAGAAAGCCCAAAATACCTGGCACAATCAGCGCTAAGTAAGGCACTTTGCGCTCGCTGGTGAGCGATAGCGGTTTGGGTAAATAACCCGCCCGAGAGAGCGCGAATACCAGGCGGCTATAGCCATAAATAATCGAGAAGAACGACGCGATCAAACCCGCTAAGCCCAGCACGTTGACCAGGGTCGCCAGCGTGGGATTACCCGCCGCATTCAGCGCATCTACCAGCGGCACGCCGCTTTGGCCAATCATCTCAGCGCCCGCCGCACCGGCCAGCAGCACGACTACGAGCAGGGCGGTGAAGAGCAAGAACAGCATCGCACCAATGATGCCTTTGGGCATATCCCGGGCGGGATCTTTCGCCTCTTCGGCCGCCAGCGGCACACCCTCTACCGCCAGGAACAGCCACATGCCAAAAGGCAGCGCCGCCCAAATACCGTACCAGCCGAATGGCATGAAGGTGCTCGCCCCCGCCGCATCGGTGGGTGCAATATCAAACAGGTTGGCCGAATCGAAATCGCCGATCAGCGCCACGGCGGTGGCCAAAATGGCAAAGACCGCCAAACCGCTAATCACCATCATCACTTTTAGCGCTTCCCCCACACCCGCCAGGTGAATGCCAATAAACACCGCATAAAACAGCAGATACACCAGCGGCCCGTTAACGCCTAATAATGCTTCCACCGCCGAGCCAATAAAAATCACGATGGCCGCCGGGGCAAGCGCGTACTCAATCAATACCGCAAGCCCAGTCAAATAGCCGCCCGCAGGCCCCATGGCTTGGCGGGCAAAGCTGTAGCCGCCCCCTGCCGCGGGAATAGCGGCGGACATTTCTGCCAGCGCCAGCACTAGCGCTAGGTACATTAGCGCCATCAAACAAGCGGCAATCGCAAAGCCGCCCCAGCCCGCTTCGGCAATGCCAAAGTTCCAGCCCGCAAAGTCACCGGAAATCACGTAGGAAACCCCAAGGCCCGCGAGCAGCATCCAGCCTGCCGTACCTTTACGCAGCTGGCGCTTGGCCAGATACGCCTGATCAACCGTTGGTTGTGTCATCGTTTTGCCCTTTTCAGTGTGGAACGCAATGGGTGTCAGCGGCGTGCTGTGATCCTGGTTCCGTCTTGTTATTGGGAGAGCCGTCAGCGGTGTTATTGAAAATGTCGTCAGCGTTGTTATTGAAAGTGTCGTCCGCGTTTAGCGCGTGGTGATCGTCAATCAGCCACAAGGAAATTCCGAGTTGAACCGCTGCTGCCCTCCAAGACGCTGTCTTCGCTGCGGTCTTTTAGCTTCACGCCGGAGAGCTTGCGCTCCCGCGCCTCGGTTAACAGCAGCAGCAAGCGCCGGGCCGCCTCTTCATACGCAAGCCCAGCCGGGCGTACGTTGGAGATACAGTTACGTCGGTCATCTTTTAAACCCACTTCGGGGGCCCAGGTCATGTACAGCCCCAAACTATCTGGTGAGCTAAGGCCAGGGCGCTCGCCAACCATGACCAGCACCGCATCCGCGTTGAGTAGCGCGCCCACTTCGTCGCCAATTGCCACGCGCCCTTGCTCAACAAGGGTCAGCGGTGCGAGCTGCCATTCGTTCTTGTCGCGCCCGAATGCGTCATACAACGCGGTAAGAAACGGGACGCTGTTTTGCTGCACCGCCAGCGCCGAGAGGCCATCGACGATCACCACCGCCAGATCGAACCGTTGGCCGCTCTCTGCCGCCTGCTGCAGCGTCTGCCGGGATGCCTCGTTGAGGCGTCTGCCGTAGTCGGGCCGCTGCAGGTACATCGCACGGTCCTCTGCACGGCTGTGTACCGCAAGCGGTGCGGTGCTCAAGCCAAGCGCCTGGGTCAGCTCATCGGCGAGCACCTCACACTCCAGCGGGCAGTGAACCGCATCTTGGGCCTGGGCATGGGCGAGCTGAAACGCGAGCAGCTGTTTGGTGGGCAGGCTCACCCCCGCGCGCCCCAAACCAATGCGCGCGTCGGTAAAGGCGCGCAGGCGCTCCCAGGGGTTCTCAATGACGATCGGCGCAGTGGTTTCCTGCGTGGGTTGCTTAGGCATCTTAGTCGCTCCCCTTCGGCAAGTGGCGCAGGCTGTTGGCAAAGGCGGCGGGCAGCTGGTCGTTAAGACGATGGGTGCTCACATCTTGGAAGATCTGCATCTTGGCCAGCCACTGCTCGAACTCTGGCGCGGCTTTTAGCCCCAGCACCCGGCGGGCATAGAGCGCATCGTGAAACGACGTGGTTTGATAATTGAGCATGATGTCGTCAGAGCCGGGGATGCCCATCACGAAGTTGCAGCCCGCCACACCCAACAGCGTCAGCAGGTTGTCCATATCGTTTTGATCGGCGTTGGCGTGGTTGGTGTAGCACACGTCGCACCCCATCGGCACACCTAAGAGCTTGCCGCAGAAGTGATCCTCAAGGCCGGCGCGGGTGATCTCTTTACCGTCGTAGAGGTACTCGGGACCGATAAACCCGACCACCGTGTTGACCAGCAGCGGATTGAACTTACGTGCCACGGCGTAGGCCCGGGCTTCGCAGGTTTGCTGATCCAGCCCGTGGTGGGCGTCGGCGGAGAGCGAGCTGCCTTGGCCGGTTTCAAAATACATCACGTTGCGACCCACAGTGCCTCGGTTCAACGTTTGTGCAGCGGCTTCGGCTTCCGCCAGGGTGCTCAAATCGAACCCAAAGCTGCGGTTGGTGGCTTCGGTGCCGCCAATGGACTGAAACACCAGATCCACCGATGCGCCCTGTTCAATGGCTTCTAGCGTATTGGTCACGTGAGTCAGTACGCAGGATTGCGTAGGGATCTCGTATTTCTGGATCACGTCGTCCATCAGCCGCATCAGCTTGATGCTCTGGGCGACGTTATCGGTAGCCGGGTTGATACCAATCACCGCATCGCCGCTGCCATACAGCAGACCATCGAGAATACTCGCTGCGATGCCGGTGACGTCATCGGTGGGGTGATTGGGCTGTAAGCGGGTCGAAAGCCGTCCCGGCAGCCCAATGGTATTGCGAAATGCCGTGGTCACGTGGCATTTCTTCGCCACCAGCATGAGGTCCTGGTTGCGCATCAGCTTACTCACCGCCGCGGCCATTTCCGGCGTAATGCCGGGCCGGGCAGCGGCCAGCGCTTCACTGGTGGCGTGGTCCGAAAGCAGCCAGTTGCGAAAATCGCCTACGGTCAGGTGCTTCAGCGGCGCAAACGCCTCTGCATCGTGGTCGTCGATAATCAGACGGGTGATTTCGTCCTGCTCGTAGGGGATCAGCGCCTCGTTCAAAAAGGTGGTAAGCGGCAGCTCCGCCAGCACCATTTGGGCGACGACCCGCTCTTCTGCCGATTCTGCCATCACCCCGGCAAGGCGGTCGCCCGAGCGCGGCGGCGTGGCTTTGGCCATCAGTTCGGCGAGCCCGCTAAAGCGATAGCGGCGGCTCCCCACCGTGGTGTGATAGGTCTGCGCCATGGGCCTTCCCTTCTCTTACCTGTTCGATACTCAAGGCGCGGTATGCGCGCTGAGGAACAAAACTTGCTTGTTCTCACAATAGCGCTATCACTTAACGGGGAGTATCGAGTTTTGGCAAAACACACCAAGGCTATAAAAACCAATAAGAAACAGCTGGTTAATAACGACAACAAGGCGTGGACGCGGTTGATTCACGCTGTCAGGAGCTGGTAATGACCTTGACGCCTACCCAAAGCGCACCAAAAAAGTGCATTCAAGAAGCGTTTGATGCCGATGAGCATGCGCAAAACCTCACCCGCTGGCAGCAGCAGTATGATCAGCTCACGCCTGGGCGGTTTTATGGGCGGCTGGATGAAATTGCGTTGCCTGCCATCCAGGTGTTCAAAGAGCACACCGGCCAAGCGCTGCGTCAGGATTGCCGGGTGTGGGAGGACTCCTTATGGCTGGGCATTCCAACCCGACCAGCGGGCTCGCGTATCAATGGGCAGCCACTCGACGCGCAGCAAGTGATGTGCCGCCCCGGCGGGCGCGATTTTGAATTGGTGACCCCGGAAGCCTTCGATATTTACGGGCTGGTGATACGTCTGCCAGCACTACATGCCGCTGCCGAACGCCAGGGCATCACGCTGGATGAGCAGTGGATGACCGCGCCCCGCCGGCATGTGAACCCTGCCACGCTGCGCGCCTTACTGTTTCTATTGGAGCGGCTATTAGGCCAACAGCAGGGAGCCATTGCTGAAAAGCTACATCAGGATATTCTTTTAACCGGCCTGCTGGAGCTATTAGATGCCCAACAGCCCCGTGGCGAGCTGCCTCCCAGCTACGCGCATCGCAAAGCCGTGGTCGACCGAGTCAAGCAGTACGTCGACGCGCATGTAGACACCCCCATCACCATGAACGCGCTGTGTGAACTGACCCATGTGAGCCGACGCACGCTGCAATATAGCTTTACGACGATTTTAGGCATTAGCCCATTGCAGTTTTTGAGGCTGACGCGCCTTAACCGAGTGCGGCGCGCCCTGCGCGCAGCTGAACCGCCACAAACAGTGACCGAGATTGCGACGTATTGGGGATTTTGGCACTTAGGGCAATTCACCCACGACTATAAGCAGCAGTTTGGTGAGTGCCCTTCGCAAACACTACAGGGGCCAGCCTAGCATCGCCGTTTATCTTATATATGAGAATGGATGCATTGACGACACTGTTTACCTTCTTAAAAAAGGGCTGCTGAGACAGCAGCCCCATAAGCCCGTTTGATGCTAGAACTCATAGAAAGCTTGGCCACGCGTTTTCGACAAGATTCCTCCACCGAAGAGTAACCAACACGACTATCCCGACTCTTTTGAGCTATCACTGCCTAACGTATCCGCTCCCCCCAACGCGACTGGCGGGGTTGCCAGCACCTTTGGTGCTTCTCTACGGTTCGTGCTATAGGTAGTGAGCGCTGCATTCAGCATGGCAGCCCCAACACTCGACGCCGTCCTGGCGCCCAGCTCACTCCCACCTTGCGAGGCCCTATGCTGAACACGACTTCCTGGAATCGTCTTCGCTACAGCGCCTACGCGCCTCTCTACGATGCGCTCGTAGCGCCCGCGTTGCGCAGACCAAGACGTGTCGCGCTCAGCCAAGTGGACTGGGAACCCGGTATGCGCGTTCTCTTGGTGGGAGCAGGGACGGGGCTGGACCTCCCCTTTTTGCCCCACGAGTTAGAAATACACCTGACCGATCTCACCCCTGCGATGGTCCGGCGCGCCAGCGCCAGGGCCGAGCACTATCAGCGTGATGTGGCTTGTCATGTCATGGACGCCACCCAACTCGTCTATCCTGATGAACACTTCGATGTCGTCATCATGCACCTGATTTTGGCGGTCATGCCTCGCCCTGAGCAGGGTTTGGCAGAGGCCTATCGCGTACTGAAACCCGGCGGACAACTGTGCGTCATGGATAAATTCCAACCCGACACCCAACCTGCCGGGTGGGGGCGCCGCACGTTGAACGTATTCACTTCGATCATTGCGACCGATATCACGCGTCAAGCCAGCCCCATGATCCAACATGCTGGCTTTCGTATTCAGCGAGACGAGCCGGTACTCATGAACGGTCTGTTTCGTGCCCTGCTCGCCGTCAAATAGCGCTGTTTTATTGCTCATCGCTTGCAAAAACCTATGCAATAAAATTAATGTGTATAGCTTACGTTGCACAACCCGTGGGGCACTGGGGTTTGCCTGCTCTCTATTCGAAAACGTCAATGATGAGGACGCGCCATGCCCAAAGCCGCCGTAAAGCGCTTTCGTCGCCTGCCAGAGGACGAACAGTCTCGCGTCATCGAAATGGCCTGGGAAGATCGCACGCCTTTTGAAGCGATCGAACGGCTATTTGGTTTAGGGGAACCCGATGTGATCGAGGTCATGCGCTACCAGATGACCCCAGGCTCATTCCGCCTATGGCGCAAGCGGGTCACGGGCCGCACTACCAAACATCAGTCGCTTCGCTCGCCCGATGTGATGAGAGGCTACTGCCCTACCCAGTACAAACGTTAACGCCACTGTCTTATTGTCCCACTCTCTCTTATCTTACTCACTAGGAAGGAACAGAGAGGCGAAGACCATTTTCAGCGCCCCAATAATGTTATATTATCACATAACATATACTATGAAAGGTCTTGGCAATGTCGTTGCTTTCTCCCTTACCCGTGACCGTGCTTTCCGGCTTTTTAGGTGCCGGCAAAACCACCGTGCTCAACCATATCCTGGCGAACCGTGAAGGCCTCCGGGTGGCGGTGATCGTCAATGACATGAGCGACGTCAATATCGATGGTGCCCTGGTACGCGGCGGCCCAGGCGAGTCAACACTCGACAGTAATGTTGCGCTCAACCGCGCAGACGAGCGCTTGGTCGAAATGAGCAATGGCTGCATCTGCTGCACCCTGCGTGAAGATCTGTTGGTCGAGGTCAGCCAACTGGCCCGTGAAGGTAAGTTTGATTACCTGGTGATCGAGTCGACCGGTATTTCTGAACCGCTGCCTGTCGCCGAAACCTTCACCTTTGAAGATGAGAGTGGTCAAAGCCTTTCCCACGTTGCCCGGCTAGACACCCTCGTGACGGTGGTGGACGGGGCTAACTTCCTCGCCCAATACCAGCAAGCGCAAAGCCTTGAAGAGGTCGGAGAGAGCCTGGGCGAAGAGGACGAACGTAACGTCGCAGACCTGTTGGTCGACCAAATTGAGTTTTGCAATGTCCTACTGATTAGCAAGACCGACCTGATCACTGAGAAAGAGCTGGACGCTTTGAAAGCGATTCTACGCTCGCTCAATCCCGACGCAGACATCGTGCCCATCACCCAAGGTGGCGTGCCGCTAGAAAAAGTGCTAAATACAGGCAAGTTCAACTTTGAACACGCGCAGCAAGCGCCCGGCTGGCTGAAAGAGCTACGTGGCGAACACATCCCCGAAACCGAAGAGTACGGTATTGGCAGCTTCGCCTACCACGCTCGCCGCCCTTTTCACCCTCAAAAGTTTCACGACCTGTTAAACGCCGAATGGTTTGGCAAAGGCCTGCTGCGCTCCAAAGGTTTCTTCTGGCTGGCCACCCGCCCTCGCTATGCGGGCCAGTGGAGCCAGGCAGGTGGCATTGCCCATCACGGCCCGGCAGGCGTGTTTTGGAAAGCCATTCCAGAAACCGACTGGCCAGAGGACCCAGAGTATCGCCAATTCATTATGGAGAAGTGGCAGGAGCCGTTTGGCGATATGCGCCAGGAGCTGGTATTTATCGGCCAAAACCTAGATGAGGCCAGAATGCGTGAAGCACTGGACAGCTGCCTGCTCAGCGAGGCGGAGCTTTTGGAAGGTATGAAGGTATGGCAGCAACTGCCCGATCCATTCCCAGCCTGGGAGTGACAAAACCACGTCACACCGACACCACCCCAGCACTGGCCGGATGCGCCAACGCTTGCCAAGCGTCATAGGTGGTAAAGAACACTTGGCCGGTGAGCTCGTGGTAGAACGCCGTGTGCGTTAGGCGATCCATCACCGGCCCTTTCACCTCGGCCAAGTGGAGCATGGCACCGGCGTCTTTCAGCCGACCGTTGATCGCCTCCAGGCTCTCCAGGGCCGAAGCATCGATGACATTCACTGCCTGACAGGTGAGGACAATGTGCTTGATCGACGGCGAGCGGGCGGCCAGCGCCATGACGGTATCTTCAAGATAGCGGGCGTTGGCAAAATAGAGGCTTTCATCAATGCGCAGCATGGCGACATGCTCGTCGGTTTCTACCTGATGGCGCTTCACGTTACGGAAATGCTCGGTACCCGGCACCCGCCCTACCACCGCACTATGGGGCTGGCTGGTGCGGTAAAGGTGTAGCCCCAGCGAGAGCACCACCCCGCTGATAATGCCCACTTCCACGCTGTGCAGAAGGGTCAGCAGCAAAGTAGCGACCATCGCCACCCCGTCACTGCGGGAGTATTGCCAGGTCCGCTTTACCGCAGGCAAATCAATCAACGTCCCCACTGCCACGATAATTGTGGCGGCCAGCGTGGCGGTGGGTAAAAAGGCCAGTAAGTCAGTGAGTAGCAGCGTCGCCAACACAATCCCAAGCGCGGTAAAAGCCCCCGCCAGCGGCGTTGCCGCCCCGGCTTCAAAATTGACCACCGAGCGCGAAAAACCACCCGACACCGGCGAGCCGCCGCTAACGCCAGCGCCAAGATTCGCCATACCGAGCGCAATCAGCTCTTGGTTGGGGTCGATACGCTGACGGCGCTTGGCGGCCAGGGTCTGCGCCACGGACACCGACTCTACAAACCCTACCAAACTGATCAGCAGCGCCGCTGGAAGCAGGCCGAGCCACAGCGATTGATCCAGACTCGGCAGCGTAATGGCAGGCAGGCCACTGGGCACAAAGCCCACCAAATCGACCCCGCGCTGCTCTAGTTGGAAGCCCCAGGCCAACAGGGTGGTCACTACCACGGCCGAAATAGGCGCGGCTTTGACCATTAACCCTGCCCAACTGGCAGGCATTCCCAGCTTGGTCAGCCAACCATTCAGGCGCTTGCGACACACCCATAGATACGCCCAAACGCCAAGGCCAATCAGCAGCGTGATGACATTCACCTGCTGCCACTGATCCAATAGCGCTCTCAGCAGTTCCACCACGTTATGGCCGGATGCTTCGACCCCAAAAATGTGCTTCAACTGGCTGATCGCGATCAAAATCCCCGAGGCGGTCACAAACCCGGAGATCACCGGATGGCTGAGAAAGTTGACTAAAAAGCCCAGCCGAAGCACGCCCATGGCGATAAGGATCAGCCCAGAGAGCGCGGCCAGCACCAGCGCCGCACAGATATACTCCGGGCTGCCCGGCGCGGCAAAACTGCTCAGCGCTGAGGCCGTCATGAGTGCTGCCACCGCCACCGGCCCTACTGCCAAACTCGCGCTGGTGCCAAAGACGGCGTACAGCACCAGCGGCAGCATGCTGGCATAGAGCCCCATTTCCGGCGGCAACCCTGCCAGCATGGCGTAGGCCAGCGCTTGCGGCACCAGCATCAGCGTGACGATCACCGCGGCAAATACATCCCGCGTGAGCAAGCCCCGATGATACGTTCGCAGCCAGCCGATTAGCGGCACCCAGCGCTCAATGATCATGATGCAGTCTCATAATAGGTATCTGCTGATACGGGGCCTTCGTACTAGGGTTTCACGCGTCTTCGCTTTTTATTGGGCGCTTCGTTCAAGGCCATGGCGCTGATCTTCCAAGTCAACCCCTGCCGCATGGGCCGCCGCAAACAGCTCCGCCAAATCGCACTGCTCGTGCTGACGCTTGGCGTAGGCCCACAGGTGCGTGGCCCGCTTACCTGAGCGGCAAAATGCCAATAGCGGGCGCGGCAACTGCTGGAGCGCTTCAGCAAATGCGCGAATGTCAGCTTCGCTGTACTCGCCTGGCTTCACGGCGATATGCACCCAGGCAAGCCCAAGCTGCTCGGCCTTTTCGCGGTAGCGCGCCTCGTCGGGAAAGTCCTCGCTCTCACCCTCGATGCGGTTACACACCACCGCATTGAAACCACGCGCTTTTACCTCTTCCAACTCATCCACCGCCAGCGCTGAGGTGATCTCAACGCCTGGCTCCAATGGCTTCGTTTGCATGACCACACCTCCTATTGGTTTGGATAACATCAATCCCAGGCCGCACCTTCCAGGGCATCCAGGGGGATTTTTAGATAGCGCTTGCCGTTGGCTTCTGGTTCCGGCAAACGGCCGCCGCGAGTATTCACCTGCAGCGCGTGCAAAATCAGCTTGGGCATGGGCAGCTCGCCATCCCGCTGGTGGCGCAGGGCGATGTACGCCTCCTCGCTTTTGCCAACCAAGTGCGGGTTGTTGGCTCGCTGCTCATCGACGCTGCTCTGCCACTTTGGCTCACGGCCATCGGGCATATAGTCGTGGCCGGTGAACAGCCGCGTATTGCCCGGTAGTGCGAGAATCTGCTGGATGGAGTTCCATAGGGACTTGGCATCCCCACCGGGAAAATCGGCGCGCGCCGTCCCAAAATCAGGCTGGAAAAGGGTGTCATGCACAAAGGCGGCATCACCGATGACGTAGGTGATGGAGGCCAGCGTATGGCCAGGCGAGTGCAGCACGCGGGCGCTGAGTTCTCCAATGGCAAACGTATCGCCCTCCACAAACAGCGTGTCCCACTGGCGGCCATCGGTGGGCATCTCTGGCCAGTGATAAATCTCCTTCCACAGGGCCTGCACTTGCGTGACGTACTGGCCAATCGCCGTCGGTGCGCCAGTTTTCTCTTTTAGGTACTGGGCTGCTGAAAAGTGGTCTGCGTGTGGGTGCGTATCCAGAATCCACGCCACTGTCAGTCCCTCTTCCTTAATATATTTCAGCAACGCATCAGCGCAGAAAGTCGCCGTTGCGCCGGATTTCTCGTCGAAATCCAGCACCGGGTCAATAATCGCGCACTGTTTGGTAGCGGGGTCGCTGACGATGTACTGAACGCTAAAGGTGCGCGGATCAAAAAAGCCCGCTACGTCGGGTGACCCCGCACCGGTGCTTTGAGATAGGGCAAAGGTCTTCATGCTTATCTCCTAGATACGTGAGTATGTATGCTTGACGCTTATGCGCCAACTATTGTTATAAAGATAGCTAATTATTGAATATAAGCAATCACCACCACAAAAATGCCGCCTCCCTGGCAACAGGGGGCGGCAATCCATAAGAGTACTAGTGGCGCAATCGATACGGGCTAAAACGCCTTCTCCAACGCAAAGCGCGGCTGGGTGATCCCCTCTTTCGTCACGCTCTCCATGAACATCGCCAGCGGGCGCACCCAGAGGCCGTAGCCGCCGTAGAGCGCGCGGTAGACCACCAGCGGCTCTTCGCTTTCGCTGTGCTGGGCGGTGCCCATTACTTCGTACAGGCTGCCTTTGTAGTGGCGGTAAATACCGGGAACGGGAGTGGTCATTCGTTTTCCTCTTGGATGGCTTGAGTGGCGGCGGGCTGATTCGCTTTCTTAGCGAGGCGCTCCAACACTTTGGAGGCGGCCACGAAGCCAAAGGTGCCGGTTAGAAACGTCGCGGCGCCAAAGCCTGAAGCGCAGTCCAGCCGTGTAGCCTCGTTGCTGTCGGGCTTTTGCAGGCACACTTCGCCGTCGCCGCTGGGGTAGACCAGCTGCTCGTCGGAGTAGACACACTCCACCGAGAAACGCCGTTTAGGGTTGCGGGAGAAGCCGTAATCCCGGCGCAATCTTGAGCGCACTTTGGAGAGCAGCGGGTCGTGCTCGGTGCGGGTCAAGTCCGCCACTTGAATGCGCGTGGGGTCGGTTTGTCCGCCCGCTGCGCCGGTGACGGTAATCGGGATTTTGCGTCGCTTGCACCAGGCGATTAGCGCCGCTTTGGCGATGACGCTATCAATGGCATCCACCACATGGTCGGCATCCTCAGGAATGCGCTCGGCTAGGTTGGTGGGCGTGACGAAAGCGGTATCCGCGATGATCTCGATCTCGGGAGCAATCAGGCGGCAGCGCTCGGCCAGCACGTCTACTTTGGGCTGGCCAATCGTGCCATCCAGCGCGTGGAGTTGGCGGTTGACGTTGGAGACGCACACGTCGTCCAGATCAATCAGCGTAAGTTTGCCGATGCCCGAGCGGGCGAGCGCCTCGACCGCCCAGCTACCCACGCCGCCAACCCCGACCACCACCACATGGGCACGGCGAAATGCCTGCACCGCACGCTGGCCGTAAAGGCGCCGAATACCGCCAAAGCGGAAGTCATAATCGCTAGAGGAAGTCGTGGATTCATTCAATGACATGGGCAGGCTCACAGTGCTTGCAGGGCAGAAGGCGTGGCAATGGGCGGCGTTCGCACGCTATCTAGCGGTAAATGCCCCTGCCAGCCAAACTGCTCGAACAGATTTTTCATCGTCTCATCCACGGCGCAGCTAAGCTGAATGCGTTTATCCAGCAGCGGGTGATCAAACGCTAAATAGGTCGCGGCCAAGAGTAGCCGTGGTGCGGCCAGCTGCTCGGCAAAAAAGCGGTTGTGGACACTTTTGCCGTGCTTGGCGTCGCCAATGATCGGGTAGCCACGGCGGGATAAGTGGCGGCGAATTTGGTGCCGACGCCCGGTCAGCGGCCGCGCTTCCACCAGCGAGTAGCGCGCCACCGGGTAGCGGTCTACCTGCACCGGTAGCTCGACGCTATCCAAGCGGCGAATATCGGTCATCGCGGGCATGGCAGGCATCTCCGCCTTGGGGCGCGTGCCGTCCTCCTCCCGTAACGGGTAATCCAACCGCTCCTGCTCTGGTGCTTTGCCGCGCACTACCGCGAGGTAGCGCTTCTCCACTTGACGTTCGCTAAAGCCCTCGCTGAGCAGGGCGGCCACCTCAGAGGAGAGACCAAACACCATCACGCCGGAGGTAGGCCGGTCCAGCCGGTGCACCGGGTAGACCCGCTTGCCCAACTGGTCGCGTAGGCGCTGGAGCAGAAATTCGGTTTCTCCCCGCGCCAGGGCGGAGCGGTGCACCAGCAGTCCCGAAGGCTTATGCACGGCAACGAGGTGCTCATCCTGATAGAGGATGTTAAGTGGCGGCATGGAACTCCTTGATACATAGGCAGAGCATTTGGACATGAAACAGAAACAGGGGCGTACACAGGCGCATAAAATAGAGGTGCGGAATAGCCAAGCTATTGTCGCGGCTTGGCGCGCTCATGTCATCCGTTGCCAGCACGCTAGGCGGAGATTTCGTCGCCATTGGCAGAGTAGCGGTAGGCCAACTACTGTTAAAGAGCGCCCTTTGTGAGGGCTTCCACGGAAAAGGAAAGGAGCAATTATTATGCGCTATTCACTACCCCTTACCGGTATCGCGGCGGGTGTGCTGCTGGCCACCACGGTACAGGCCAATGAACCGCTTAATGTTGAAATACATAAGGTCAGCGCCGACGGTGTGGAGGAATCTATCGGCACAGTGGCCGTTGAGCATACCGAGCATGGCGTGCTACTCACCCCTTCGCTCACCGGTTTAGAGCCGGGGGTTTACGGCTTTCACGTCCATCAAAATGCCAGTTGTGAGCCCGCCGAGAACGACAGCGGCGAAATGACCGCCGCGCTGTCAGCTGGCGGCCACTACGACCCAGAAGAGGCGGGCACCCACCAAGGCCCCTACGGTGACGGCCACTTGGGCGACCTGCCCGTGCTGACGGCGAATGACGATGGCGAAGCCAACCTACCGGTACTGGCTCCGCGCCTTAGCATGGAAGACATGCCGGGCCGCAGCCTGATGATTCATGCTGGTGGCGACACTTACGCGGATGAGCCCCACCTCGGCGGCGGCGGCGCCCGCATGGCTTGCGGCGTTGTCTCCTCTTAACCCTCAATTTGATGGCATTTTCACTTCGGGCAGCCAAACGGTTGCCCGTTTTTCTTTGTTAATCAGCCACTAAAGTCGCAGACCACTAAAGTCGTAAAGCACTAACCGGTACGTCTCTGTACATTCACCCAGGCTAAATAAGCGCGGCTTGCTGCATGGCTGTTCGCTTGACACCCTCCCTGACCAGTTGAGTGCTTTCTATGATTACGTTCATTTTCTCGATAGTGCTATTAGTCGTGGGTTACTTTACCTACGGCAAGTTCGTCGAGCGCGTGTTTGTCGCCGATCGTAAGCGTCAAACACCGGCGTTCAGTATGCGCGACGACATCGACTATGTACCGATGAATACCACGCGCAACTCGCTCATTCAGCTGCTGAACATTGCTGGGGTAGGCCCCATTTTCGGCCCTATCCTGGGGGCGCTCTATGGCCCGGTGGCGTTTGTATGGATCGTGATTGGCTGCATTTTCGCAGGTGCGGTTCACGACTACCTGACCGGCATGATCTCCATTCGCAACCACGGTGCTCACCTTCCCCAACTGGCGGGTAAGTTCCTGGGCAAAACGATGAAGCACGTGGTCAACGGCTTTGCGATCTTGTTACTGCTGTTGGTGGGCACCGTGTTCGTCACGTCGCCTGCGGCGCTGTTGGCCAACATGACATCGCTATCTCTGACACTGATCATCCTGGCGATTTTTGCTTACTACCTGATCGCAACGCTACTGCCGATTGATAAAGTCATTGGGCGTATTTATCCCTACTTCGGCGCGCTGTTGCTGTTTAGCGCCGCAGGCATCGGCATTGGCTTGGTCGTCACGGGCGCGCCGATCCCTGAGCTCTCGTTCCAGAACATGCACCCGGATAATGCACCGATCTTCCCGCTGCTGTTCCTGACCATCTCCTGCGGTGCGCTTTCCGGCTTCCACGCCACACAGACGCCAATCATTTCGCGCACTACTGAAAACGAAACCAACGGACGCAAAATCTTCTACGGCATGATGATCGCTGAAGGCGTGATTGCCATGATTTGGGCAGCGGCAGCCATGAGCCTGTTCCAAGGTGAACAGTCGCTTTCCGATGTATTGGCAGCAGGCGGCCCTGCCGCTGTTGTGGGCGAAGTCTCTACCACCATGCTGGGCGCCGTTGGTGGCACCCTGGCCGTGCTGGGTGTCATTGTGCTGCCGATCACCTCCGGCGATACCGCCTTCCGCAGCGCTCGGATGATTATTGCCGACTATTTGAAAGTAGAGCAGAAGCCTATCGTTAAGCGCATCCTGATTGCGCTGCCGCTGTTTGTGGCGTCTTACGCGCTCACCCATATGGACTTCACGCTGCTGTGGCGCTACTTCTCCTGGGCCAACCAAACCACCGCCGTGATTGCGCTCTGGACCGGCACGATGTATCTGGTGCTATCGCGTAAGCCTTACCTGATCACTTCGATTCCGGCGGTATTTATGACCATGGCGACCTTCACCTACCTCGCCTATGCGCCGATTGGCTTTAACCTGCCGCTGCAAACCAGCTATATCGTGGCGGCACTTGGCACGCTGGTCTGTATTGCGCTGTTTATGAAGCGCGTACGCCGCCTGAGCCGCGCCACCTTTAGCGTGGATGAGCCGGTGCCAGGTGCGCTGGATCAAGACGCTACGCTGGCCACTAGCAGTCGGTAAATATCAGGTCAACACTTTGCATTGAAATGCAAAACGGGCAGCCCCAAGGGGCTGCCCGTTTTGTATTAGCTAGCGCTCGGCGCTTAATCGCCTACTGCCAAGCGGACGAAGTCTTATTCTTCGTCAGTGGCCAGTGCCATATGTTTTTGCAGATAGTTCTGGATACCCACTTGCTCGATCAGTTTTAGCTGCGTTTCGATGTGGTCGATATGACCCTCTTCATCGGCCAGCAGGTCACGCAGCAGATCGCGCGTCACGTAATCTTTCACGCTTTCGCAGTAGGTAATGGCTTCGATGTAGTCGTTGCGGCCGTCATGCTCGATCTTCAAATCACACTCGAGCATCTCTTTGACGTTTTCACCGATATGCAGCTTGCCGAGATCCTGAAGGTTAGGAATACCTTCCAAGAACAGGATGCGCTCGATCAGCTTATCGGCGTGCCGCATCTCTTCAATGGACTCATCGTACTCCCACTTAGCCAGTACTTTCAGGCCCCAGTCTTTGTACATCTTGGCATGCAGGAAGTACTGGTTGATAGCGACTAGCTCGTTGCCCAGTGCGATATTGAGATGCTGAATAACCTTCGGATCACCTTTCATGCCATCACCTTTTTTTAGCGTACAAGTCTTATCGGACAGTACTGAAGCGTACTGTTTTTCAAAGGTACCATTACATTAACTAAGGAGTATAGGCCATTAAAAGGCTTACTCCCAACGATGTTGGGAGCATAGACAGGAAAGAAAAAATTTCAAATAAATCAATTATTTGCTAACGATAAGCCTAACAAGAGTGATTCGCGTCATACGGCGTAAGCAAGACTCATATCAGACTCTAAGCGAGCAGCTTGAACGGCCTCACGGGTGAGCGACTTGGCAAAGCAAGCGCACTTGCCGCACTGAGTGCCGCAGCCAGTGGCTTCGCGTACTTCTCGCCAGCTGCGCGCTCCGTCGCTAACCTGTTGGCGAATCTGGTGGTCGGTTACTCCCTTGCACACACATACGTACATGGCAACACCTCATAAAAATCATGAGGTGAATGTAAATGATTCGCATACATCTTTTCAAGTAGAAAACGTTGTTCTTTAGTATCGATTCGCCTTAAGGCAACTAAAGTTTTCGCTAACCTACTGGCTGAACAAATATTTTCTCTCCAGCTGCTGAAAATTATTTTTTCGGGAGCACCACGGTTTCGGTCTTGGAGGCGATGTCTGGCCAGCTTCTACGCTGCCCATCGAACAGCACCCACCAATAGCCGATACCGAAGGCCGCCAAGGACAGCCAGGCCGTCGCGCAGCGAATCAGGCTCTGCTTTAAGGTAATCGCGTGACCATCCAGGGTTTGTACGCGCAGCCGCCAGGCTTGCATGCCGAGCGTCATCCCTCCCCGGCGCCAGGAGTAGACGAAGAACAGCGTCACGAAAAACAGCAGCATGAGCCGCAGGCTCCAGATATCGAAGGCCGTGGTACCGATCTCTTCTGCCGTTTGGCCCAGCACGAAGCGGAAAAAGGCCAAGTGAGCCACGGTGACGGCGATCCAGATAGCCGTCACCAAAAAACCGTCGTACAGCATGGCGCCCAATCGGCGACCTATGCCGGCGGGCCAAACGTCATCCAACTGGGTAAAACGTCGCGTCGTCACTGCTCTATTCTCCTGATGTGCGTCTGCGCGGCCTTTAGCCATTTCGGCGCAAGAAATAGATCCCCACCGCGGCACAGGCAAGAGTCGGCACTAGCACCGCCCAGACTGGGGAAAAGCCAAAGATGGTCGACGCCGGGGCGAGCAAATCCTGCACGTACTTGAACACCAGACCGGTCACTACGCCATAAAAGACCCGCGTGCCCGCCGCCACCGAACGCAGCGGACCAAACACAAACGAGGCGGCAATCAGTACCAGTGACCCCATGGTGAGCGGCATCAATACCTTTTGCCAGAAATAGAGCAGCGGCTGGTCTGCCTGAAGGTTCTGGCTTTGGAGGAAATTGGCGTAGGCCCATAGCTCGCTGGGTGCCTGGCTTTCGATGTTACGTAGCAGCCGCTCCAACTGAGTCGGGGTGAGCGCCGTTTCCCAGGCGGCGGCTGGCTGGTAGTCCGATTCGGTGCGGTCATCGAAAATGCGTGTCGTGGTCACGCCTTCCAGCTGCCATGCCCCCTCCTCCCAGTGGGCACGATTGGCATGGGTCGCTTCGATGAGACGGCGCTCGTCGAAGCGGTAGCGGGTTAAATCCAGCACCACGTTATCCGCCCGAATGGCCCCAAAGCGGTAAACGCTGTCGCCTTCGAACTGCCAGCCGCTGCGGGTGGTGAGCATGGCTCCCTCACCTTGGCGCTGCTCTAAGCGCCAGGCTTCGGCGTACTGCTCGGTTCGTGGGCTGACGAACTCTGCCACCAGCAGCACGACCACAACAACCAGCAGCACGGGCTTCATCACGCCCCACACAATCCGCGCCAGCGAACGGCCAGCAGCACGCATCACCGTAAGCTCATTGCTGGAAGCCATACTGCCCAGGCCAATGAGTGCCCCAATCAGCACCGCCACTGGAGCATACTGATAAAAGCGCCAGGGCAACCTCATACCTAAATAGAGCAGCACGTCTAGTGCGCTATAGTCGCCCTGGGTGTCGCCTAAATCACCAATGTAGGCAATGGTGATATCCAGCCCCAGTAGTACAAACTGCACCACCACAATCGCGGCAAGAACGTTGCGGGCGATATAGCGATCCATTTGATCCATAGCGATCAGCATTAGCGCATTCCTTTACGTTGCGAGTGCCACAGCAGCAGCAATCCAAGCCCTAAGAACAGGCCATGCACGGGCCACACACCCACGGCAACCGCTAGAGAGTCGCTGCCAATAGCATCCACCGCTGCCAGCAACAGGCTTAAATAGGCGACGTAAAGAAATACCGCAGGAAGTAGCTTGCCAAAGCGCCCTTGACGCGGATTCACCCGAGAGAGCGGCTGGGCCAATAGCGCCAAAATAAATACCATTACCGGCAAGCCTGCCCGCCACTGAAACTGCGCCTGCGCTCGTGGGTCTGGGTCGTTCCACAGCTCAGTGGTGGTCGCATACTCAAGCGAGTTTAACTCTTGCCGGTCACGGCTTAGCCCCAGCCGCAGCGTATAGCGCTCGAAGGTCAAACGCTCGGCATCCTGGCGTCCGGGCGTTACGCCGTAGCGTTCGCCGTCTTCCAAAATGAGAAAACGGCTGCCGGTATCGACGTTCGTTTCCTGATAGCCCGACCCCGCGCGCGTGATGTAACTATGCGTTTTTTCTGCCCCCGCCATAGGCTGCTCATGCACCAGCACTTCCTGCATTTCCGTGCCGTCGCTATTGAAGTCAGTGATATAGGCTGTGCGCCCGCCGCCAAAATCTTGGAAACGCCCTGGCGCCAGCACTGAGACATCTAAACGGCTGCGCTGCTCTTCTAATATGGCCTCAGTTTGCAACGCCCCGGCAGGGGTTAGCCACAGGCTACACAGCCCTACCAATACCGCGACCACTGTTGCGGGCAGCAGGGTTACCCGTAAAAGCCGAGTGGGGCTCATACCGCAGGCCACCATGACGGTGATTTCGCTGTTCATATAAAGCTGCCCATAGGCCAACAAAATGCCTAAAAAAAACGACAGCGGCAGGATCAGCTCCATAAACCCAGGCAAATGAAAAACCATCAGGCTGCCTAGAATCGTGACGGGAAAATCGCCCTCGGCGGCATCTGAAAAGTAGCGGATAAAGCGGCTGCCCATAATCACCAGCAGCAGGATGCCCGCCACAGCGGACATCGTCAGTAACACTTCGCGAGTTAAGTACCGAAATAAAATCAACGCACTCTCCGACTAGTGGTGCAGGTTGCCATGCAATGCGCCCATGGCTTGGGTACACTAATCAAACTGGTAGCAAACACTAAATAACGGGGCATTATCCCGAATCACTCGTTGCTTGTCTTGTTGGAGACGTCATGGAATTTTCCGTTCAGACCACGAACCCAGCCAAAGCCGAAACGGCTTGCCTCGTTCTCCCTGTCTATAAAGGTAGCGACTTACTGCCCTCTGTCGCCAAATTAGACGACGCCAGCGAGCGGTTAATCGGCCAACTGCTGGAGCGCGGCGACTTCGATGCCGCGCTGGGCAACACGCAATTGGTGCCTTTCGCACCGGGCCTAGGGGCTGATCGCATCCTATTGGTAGGCTTGGGCGAACGCGCCAAATGTCAGGAAGCGGCCTTTATTAAAGCGCTGGACGCAGCCATGGTTGCGCTCACCAAACTGCCTATCGATGAAGCCAACGCCACCTTTACCGATGTGCCGCTTGAAGGCCGCGACGCCGTCTGGAAAGCACGTAAAACGCTGGAAGCCGCCGAACGCGCGATTTACCGCTTTGATCAATTTAAGTCATCGCCTGCCAAAGCGCCCAGCTTGGCCAAGCTCACCCTGATCGTTAGCGATGCCAGCGACGCCCCCCTCGCCAAGCAGGGGGCTGCTTTAGGCACCGCCATTGGCCAGGGCATTAATTTCACCCGCACGCTCGGCAACCTACCGGGCAATGTGTGCACGCCGCGCTACTTAGCCGAGCAGGCAGAAGCATTAGGTCGCGATTCTCAAGGCGCGCTCGACGTTGAGATTCTAGACGAAGAGGCGCTAGAGGCCCTGGGCGCTCATTCACTGCTGTCAGTAGGCCGTGGCAGCGTCGAGCCAACACGACTCATCGTGATGAAGTACCAGGGTGCAGAAAACCCAGAGGAAGCGCCCCACGTACTGGTAGGTAAAGGCATCACCTTCGATACCGGCGGTATTTCGCTGAAGCCCGGCGAAGGTATGGATGAGATGAAGTTTGATATGGGCGGCGCGGCCAGCGTCTTTGGCACCGTAAAAGCCGTGCTTGCCATCAAACCCAAGCTGAACGTGGTATTTATTGTTGCTGCGGCTGAAAACATGCCCGACGGTGCCGCCACCAAGCCGGGCGATATTATCAAAACGCTCAAAGGGCTGACGGTGGAAGTGCTCAACACCGATGCCGAAGGCTGCCTGGTGCTGTGCGACGCGCTCACCTACGCCGAGCGCTTTACCCCGGCCAGCGTGGTCGATATCGCCACCTTAACGGGTGCGGCCATTATTGCCCTTGGCCACCACGCCACCGGCCTGCTCTCCAACGACGATGACCTAGCGCTTGATCTGTTGGATGCCGGTGAAACCGCCTGGGACCGCGCGTGGCACCTGCCGCTATGGGATGAGTATCAGGAGCAGCTGGACTCCAACTTCGCCGACTTAGCCAACATTGGCGGTCGCCCGGCGGGTACGATTACCGCCGCCTGCTTCCTATCACGCTTTGCCGACCACTTCCCCTGGGCGCACCTGGATATTGCCGGCACCGCTTGGCATTCGGGCAAACAAAAAGGCGCCACCGGCCGCCCGGTGGGTCTACTGACCCAATACCTGCTCGACCGTGAAGCCGATGCTCAAGTCGAAAATGACGACGCCTAACCACACAAACAGACCAACAATGGTTGCCTTTCGTTAACGCAACCGTTAAACCTGAAAGCATTAGCGTGTGCCATCGGTTAACAGGCGCACGCTACCCCAAACGATACGCTTATATATGCCCTTCGGGGCTTGGCTCTAGCGGAGAGAACACGCCGTGCCCACAGCTTCAGATGCTCAACTTGAATCACGTTTTGAAATTTTGCCGTCCAACCAGCCGACGGCCGATGACATTCGTGACAACATCCTGCAAAATCCAGGATTTGGTAAATACTTCACCGACCACATGGCCCACGTGCGCTGGACCGTCGATGCCGACTGGCACGGCCACCAAGTACGCCCCTACGGCCCGCTCACCCTGGACCCCGCCGCTTCCGTGCTGCACTACGGCCAGGAAATTTTCGAGGGCATCAAGGCGTACCGCCATGCCGATGGCTCTATCTGGACCTTCCGCCCAGAGAAAAACGCCGAGCGTTTCCGCCGTAGCGCCCGCCGCCTAGCGCTGCCCGAGCTTTCCGATGAAGACTTCATCGGCTCGCTGAAAGCGCTGCTGGCCCAAGACCACGCCTGGGTACCCACCCCGGCTAGTGAAGCCGACGAGTGCAGCCTCTACCTGCGTCCGTTCATGATCGCTTCGGAAGCATTTCTGGGCGTGCGCCCGGCTCACGAAGTGGACTACTACGTGATTGCATCCCCGGCGGCGGCCTACTTCAAAGGCGGTATCGAGCCGGTCTCTATCTGGCTCTCCTCCCACTACAAACGTGCGGCCCCTGGCGGCACCGGTTTTGCCAAGTGCGGTGGCAACTACGCCGCCTCGCTGGCCGCCCAAAAAGAAGCCGCTGCCAACGGTTGCAGCCAGGTCGCCTTCCTGGACGCTGCTGAAAACAAGTGGATCGAAGAGCTGGGCGGCATGAACCTGTTCTTCGTTTATAAAGATGGCCGCATCGTCACACCGCGCCTGACCGACACCATCTTGGAAGGCGTGACCCGCAACTCTGTCCTCACCCTGGCCAAAGACGCGGGCCTCACCCCCGAAGAGCGCGCAATCAGCATCGACGAGTGGCGCGAAGGGGCCGCCTCCGGCGAGATTACCGAGGTGTTCGCCTGCGGTACGGCCGCCGTGATTACCCCGGTTGGCGAACTAGTCACGGAAAACGAGCGTATTCGCCTGCAGGGCGATGGCAATAACGAAGTGGCTAAGCGCATTCGCAAGACACTGCTCGACCTTCAGTATGGCCGCAGCGACGATAAATACGGCTGGCTGACCCGCTTGGTATGACCCTCTAGCGTTACCCAACACCTGGCCGCCACTCACCGTGGCGGCCAGGCTGCCAAGCGCGTTGACCCCGCTGGAGCCACCGATGGCACGCATCGATTTTTATATTCTGCCCGATACCACCCTAGAAGCGCGTTTACAGTTCGCCTGCAAGCTCGCCGAAACGATCTACCGCAAAGGGTATCGACTGCACCTGCACTGCGAAGATAAAGCGCTGGCCGAACAGGCCGACGAAGCGCTGTGGCAGTTCCGCGATGATGCTTACCTGCCCCATGCACTGGAAGATAGCGAGCTAGCCGACAGTGTGCCCATCACACTAGGCTGGCAGCAGCTACCGGTGCCCACTGAAGAGACGGCGCTGCTGAACCTACACCCCGATATTCCCGATGGTATTGAGCACTTCGCCCGAATTGCCGAGATCATCAACCAACACCAACATGTGCTGGTCGCTAAACGCGCCTGCTGGCAGCGCTACAAGGCGCTTGGGCATGAGGTCGTGCCGCATAAATTAGGGTAGTAAAACAACCACTCAATGGATGAGACACCCCATGCTTTCTCATGCCCTGTTAGCCCGCACACCGCTGGCGGTCATCGTTATCGCCCAACTGTTTGGCACGTCACTCTGGTTTAGCGTTAATGGCGTTGGCTTGGCACTACAAGAAGCCGTGGGGCTAAGTGAAAGCGACCTGGGGCTGCTTACCATCGCCGTGCAGGCGGGGTTTATTACCGGCACCCTGCTGATTGCGACCACTGGCTTGGCCGACCGCGTGCGTGCCAGCCACCTGTTTGCGATGTCCGCTGTACTCGGCGCGCTGATTAATGCAGCGTTTATTGGCGTGGCAGAAAGCGTGAGCCTAGCGGCGGCGGCGCGTTTTTTAGTCGGGCTTTGTCTGGCGGGCATTTATCCGCTGGGCATGAAGCTGGTGGTGAGCTGGACACCTAACCATGCAGGCGCCGCCCTGGGCTGGTTAGTCGGCATGCTCACCCTTGGCATTGCTTCGCCGCACCTGCTGCGCGGGCTTACCCTGCACCTGCCTTGGCAGTGGCCACTGCTGTTGGCCTCTGCCCTTGCTCTTCTGGCAGCGCTGATGATTTTCAAGCTAGGCGTGGGGCCACACCTGCCTGCTAAGGCCAACGGCGGGCGCCCCTGGGCGGGGCTTGCCGCGTTTAAAGAGAAGAACTTCCGCGCCGCCGCGCTGGGTTACTTCGGCCACTGCTGGGAGCTTTACGCCCTCTGGGCGCTGGTGCCTTTTTTGGTCGCCAGAGAGCTGGAACGCTTAGGCGCAGCCCCGGGCCTGCAGCCGTGGCTAAGCTTTGCGGTCATCGCCTTGGGGCTTCCCGGCTGCGTATGGGCCGGCTGGTGGAGCCGACGCATCGGTAGCGCGCGGGTCGCGTTTATCGCACTGGCGGTCTCTGGCACCCTGTGCCTTATCTATCCGCTGCTAGGCGACCTGTCACCCTGGCTGCTGTTGGCGCTGCTTGCCCTATGGGGCGTGAGCGTGATTGCCGACTCTGCCCAGTTCTCTGCCCTGGCCTCCGCCAGCGCGCCGCCGGAGCGGCTGGGCGCGGCGCTGGCCATGATGAATGCGATTGGCTTTGGCCTCACGATTCCCTCCATCGCGTTAGTGACAGCCCTATGGGCAAGCCAAGGGCCTTGGGTGATTTGGTGGTTGCTGCCTGGGCCAGTGCTTGGACTGATAGCCATGCGTGGATTGCATCTGCGAACACACCTACGCACAACACAACCCTGACGAGCGCAGGGCGTTCGCGCTATACTTGCTCCCATTTTTTGCAAGCCGTGAGCCGACTCCCCATGGAAAAGACCTACCAACCCGAACAGATCGAAACCCGCTGGTACGAACGCTGGGAAGCCGATAACCGCTTCGCCCCGTCTGGCCGCGGCAAGCCCTTCTCGATCATGATTCCGCCGCCCAACGTGACCGGCAGCCTGCACATGGGCCACGCGTTCCAGGACACCATCATGGATACCCTGACGCGCTGGAAGCGGATGCAGGGCAACAACACCCTGTGGCAGGTAGGCACCGACCACGCCGGTATCGCCACGCAAATGCTGGTGGAGCGCAAGATTGCAGCCGAAGAGGGCAAGACCCGTCATGACCTCGGCCGCGAGGCGTTTATCGAAAAAGTGTGGGAGTGGAAGGAAGAGTCCGGCGGCCACATTACCCGACAGCTGCGCCGCATGGGCGCCAGCGTCGACTGGAGCCGTGAGCGCTTCACCATGGACGATGGCTTCTATAAAGCGGTTCAAGAAGTTTTCGTGCGCCTGCACGAAGAGGGCCTGATCTATCGCGGCAAGCGGCTGGTCAACTGGGACCCCACCCTGCACACCGCTATTTCCGACCTGGAAGTCGAAAACAAGGAGCAGCAGGGCAGCTTCTGGCACTTCCGCTACCCGCTGGCCGACGGCGTCAAGACCGACGACGGTAAGGATTACGTAGTGGTCGCCACCACCCGCCCGGAAACCCTGTTGGGTGACACCGGCGTGGCGGTCAACCCAGAAGACCCGCGCTACGCCTCCTTGGTGGGCAAGTTCATCGAGCTGCCGCTGGTAGGCCGCCGTATCCCCATCGTGGCGGACGAGCACGCCGATATGGAGAAAGGCTCGGGCTGCGTAAAGATTACCCCGGCCCACGACTTCAACGACTACGAAGTCGGCAAGCGCCAGAACCACCTGCTGATCAACGTCTTCACCAAAGATGCGACGATTCTTGAGCAGGCGGAAATTTTTGACCTGAAAGGTCAGCCGCAGCCCGATGAAGACGCTACCCTGCCGGCCAAATACGCGGGCTTGGATCGTTTCGAAGCACGCAAGCAGATCGTCGCCGATATGGAGGCCCTCGGCCTGCTGGTACAGGTAGAGAGCGTCAACAACACCCTGCCCTACGGCGACCGCTCCGGCGATGTCATCGAGCCGCTGCTGACTGACCAGTGGTTCGTGGCCGTGGAGAGCCTCGCCAAGCCCGCCATCGAAGCGGTAGAGAACGGCGACATTCAGTTCGTGCCGAAAAACTACGAGAACATGTACTTCGCCTGGATGCGTGACCTGCAGGACTGGTGTATTTCTCGCCAGCTGTGGTGGGGCCACCGTATTCCGGCTTGGTACGACGCCGACGGCAATGTTTACGTGGCTCGCAGTGAAGAGGAAGCCCGCGAGAAGCATGGCCTTGATGCTGACGTCGCCCTGACCCAGGACGAAGACGTGCTGGACACCTGGTTCAGCTCGGGCCTATGGACGTTTGGCACCCTCGGCTGGCCGGAGAAAACGCCGGAGTTGGAAACCTTCCACCCCTCCAGCGTGCTGGTGACGGGTTTCGACATCATCTTCTTCTGGGTCGCCCGGATGATCATGATGACGCTGAAATTTACCGGCGAAGTGCCCTTCAAGACCGTTTACGTCCACGGCCTGGTGCGCGATGGCCAGGGCCAGAAGATGTCCAAGTCCAAGGGCAACGTGCTGGACCCCATCGACTTGATCGACGGCATCAGCCTGGACGCGCTGCTGGAAAAGCGCACCGGCAACATGATGCAGCCCCAGAAGGCCAAAGCGATTGCCAAGGCGACCAAAGAGGAATTTAAAGACGGCATCGAGCCCCACGGCACCGATGCGCTGCGCTTTACCTTCCTTTCCCAAGCCACCACCGGGCGCGATATCAAGTTCGATATGAACCGCCTGGACGGTTATCGCAACTTCTGTAACAAGCTGTGGAACGCCTCGCGCTATGTGCTAATGAATGCCGAAGGCGAAGATTGCGGCACCAGCGGCGAAGAAGTGGAGCTGTCGCTAGCCGATCGCTGGATCATCTCCCAGCTACAGAAAACCGAGGCGCAGGTCACCAAGGCGATGGACGAGTACCGCTTCGACCACGCGTCCCAAGCGCTGTACGAGTTCGTCTGGAACGAGTACTGCGACTGGTACCTGGAGCTTTCCAAGCCGGTGCTGTGGGAAGATGACGTACAGGGAAGTACTAATGCCGCGGGAGACAGGACGTCGGGAGCGGCAGCGCTAGTGAAACGCAAACGCGGCACGCGCCGCACCCTGGTGCGGGTACTCGAAACCATTCTGCGCCTGGCCCACCCGATGATGCCCTACATCTCGGAAGAGATCTGGCAGCGGGTCGCCCCTCTGGCGGGCACCTATGTGGGCGACGATGCCTCCATCATGCATCAAGCGTGGCCGGAAGCCGACGAGAGCAAGATCGACGAGCAGGCCACCCGCGACATCGAGTGGCTGAAAGGCGTGATCATCGCGGTGCGCAACATCCGCGCCGAGATGAACATTGCCCCCGGCAAGCCGCTGGATGTGCTGCTGACCAAAGGCCAGCCCGAAGACACCGAACGCCTGGAACAGAACCGCCGCTTCCTGGCCAAGCTAGCGAAACTGGAAAGCGTGACGTGGCTAGCCAACCCAGAAGACGCCCCGCTTTCGGCCACGCAGCTGGTCGGCGATATGGAAGTGTTGGTACCGATGGCGGACCTGATCGATAAAGACGCGGAGCTTGCCCGCCTCGCCAAAGAGATCGAGAAGCAGGATAAGCTCATCGGCGGTATCGAGAAGAAACTGGGCAACGAAGGTTTCATTGCCAAAGCCCCCGACGCCGTGATCGAGAAAGAGCGCGGCAAACTGGCGGAATTCCAGTCCGCCAAAAAGCTGCTCGAAGAGCAGCAGGCGAAGATTGCCGCGATGTAACCCCCCGCTCATGACAGTCTCACAACGGCACCTACTGGGTGCCGTTGTCGTATCTACAGCGCCTTTTTCACGCGACGACTAAGCCGATAGCGGCTTAGTTAGCTTCCCGCCAACCGCCGAGCACACGGCTATCCGGTCCGAAGAACACCAAGCGGTCATGGTCGATCAAATACCGATACGCGGTATCCAGCATATCGGTGACCCGCTTGGCGTCTTCCATATTGGGGCAGGCCATTCGGGTGGAGGCCAGTTCGCTGAACTCAATGCGCTGGCTTTCCCCTAGACTCGCCTTGCCGGTGAACTGGTTGCAGCCATCCGAGCCGCTCACCTTACCATCGCGACCAATGCGGAAGAACGGCGCCTCAGGCATGGAGAGCCGCTCATCGGTCCCTACTAACAGTAAGTTCCAGCGCTGCTCAACCACCGGCCCAGAGAGCGTGCCGCTCTGGGGCGCATCGACACGCTCCTGCTGAGGCGTACTGCTGCAAGCACTGACCAGTAGGGCCAAGCCCGCTCCCAGCAGCACATTACGGGTTTGTCCTGTCACCTTTTCTACTCCCGCTGATTCGGTTTACCAACTACCGCTGTTTTCCATGGATGCCCACGGCTCCTGCGGCTCCAGCGCATCGCCTTTTTGCAGTAGCTCAACGGAGATACCGTCCGGCGACTTCACGAACGCCATGTGGCCGTCGCGGGGCGGGCGGTTAATGATCACGCCGTTATCCTGAAGTTTCTGGCAAAGGGCGTAAATGTCGTCGACACGGTAGGCCAAATGGCCGAAATTACGGCCACCCGTGTACTCTTCCGGGTCCCAGTTGTAGGTCAACTCGAGCTCGGGGGCCGTGAGGCGCTCGGAGCGCGCTTCATCTTCAGGAGCCGCCAGGAACACCAGCGTAAAACGGCCCTTTTCGCTCTCTTTGCGGCGCACTTCTTTGAGGCCTAGCAGGTCACAATAAAAGTGAAGCGAGGCGTCTAAGTCGCTGACACGTACCATGGTGTGTAAAAACTGCATGTCATTTCCTCTTCATTGAAGAATGGTAATTATATCCCGTGCTACCGCCGAGTGCGGTGCCGAGCCGGTCACGTAGCACCATTAAAACATAGACAATAGTGCGACAGTAAAATAGAAAGTAGACACGCTGTATAATGGCGTCACGGCTGTTCATCTAGTGTGTCACTCTTCAGTGACAATCACGATTCGCTATCGGCTCGTCGAGGAGAGGTCTGTGGATTCGATTACGCAAGCAGCGCTTGGGGCAGCCGTCGGAGGGGTGGTATTGGGTAAGCGCCTGGGCAGAAAGGCCATCGTCATAGGTGCGCTACTGGGTACTCTACCCGATTTGGACGTGGCGCTGGATTATGGCGACGCCATTGCCAACGTCACCGAGCACCGTGGCTTCAGCCATTCCCTGTTCGTATTGACGGGCCTTGCCACGCTGCTAGCCGTGCTCTGCGCTCGCTTCGCGCCACCGCAGTACATCTCGTTTGGCCGCTGGTGGAGTTTTTTTACGCTGATATTGGTGACGCACCCGCTGCTCGATTCGCTCACCACCTATGGCACACAACTGCTATGGCCGCTGGACGCGCCACCGGTCGCGTGGCCTATCGTCTTCATCATCGACCCTTTTTACACGCTGCCGCTGCTGATAGCGCTCACCATTGCCAGCGTCTCCGGCAAGGTACACAGCGCTTGCCGAGCGGGGCTAGCCATCTCCTGCGTTTATCTCATAGCAGCGGCTGGCGCCAAGTGGAGCGTGGAGCAACGTCTTGCACCGACACTGGCCGACGCAGATTTACAGACGGCTCCCGTACTGATTCAACCGACGCCGTTCAACATCGCGCTATGGCGGGCGACGGTCATCGACGATGATCGTTATTACGAGAGTTTGATCAGCGTGTTCGATCGTGAACGGGCCCCAGCCTTGGAGCCGTTGCGTCGTAACGTCGAGCTGGAGCCAAGTGCTCTGGAGGGGCCGCTAGGCCAGCGGCTGACGTGGTTCACTGGGCCGTTCTTACGTTTCGAGACACGTCACATCGATGGGCAAGAGACGCTTATCGCCACTGACATTCGGCTAGGCTTTCCCGGTTTTCACCCTTTCAACTTTACCCTAGCAACCCGAGAAGGCGATCGCTGGGTACCCGTTGCGATCAGTGAAGAAGTACGCAGCCCCAGAGGACTGCACTTGGCGACACTGGCACGTCTTGCCGCCCGGGCAGGCGGCGATGTATCGGCCCTGTGCGCCAGCGACTACGTAGAGCCACAGTGGCGCGCAGAGCCGTTCCTCTATCGCTGCTAGTGGCCGTACAAGGCCATGACAGGCTACGGCGCAATGCCTTGTGCACATCCTTTATATTGTTCGCCATCCATGGTGAACGTCACGCGAGCAGGATAGGGTTCGCCACTCATGTCGTCGAAACAGGCACCTGATTCAATACGTACGCGGAAAAACTGCTCGGCGTTGGCATTCTCGATCACCACCCGGCCCGCGTCGTTATCCATCACGCTGACCATATAGGGCATGGTCGCCGTGTCGCTGCCGTAATTAGTGGTCCAGGTCATGACGGGCGCATCGTTCGCCAGTTCGATCGTCCAGCCGGGCTCGTTACCGCGGGCTAACAACATCACACCCGGGTGGCTGCCACGCGTGGCAATCTCCCGCTGAACCCCTTGATGGCATTGTAGCTGCCCTCGCGGCGTTTCGATTTGCGCCCGATCGCCGCGATTCCAGAAGCTGATATCGCCATCCTGATAACGGGCACCGCTGGCCACTACGGCTTGAGGCAATCGCCACGCACCGTGTAACGACCACAGCCGTAACTCGTTCCCATTGACGGCCGTGACCAAGTCTTGATTGGCTGGTTGGCAGTTCCAGGCCTGAAAACGCTCGGCGCTGCCGGGAAACAGCACCGAAGGCAGCAGCGGCGCGCTGCTCTGCACGGTGGTTTTCACTGGCTGCTCATCGACTGGCGCACTGGTGGCGCAGCCGCCCAGCAGTATCGCGGTCGCTACCGCGGTGGCGAGTAGTAGTGATGCCGTATTAGCCTTCATCGAACGTGCTCCCTATCGAATCCCTCATTTCATGGCTTATTACACCACTTACTTCTTAAAAGCGCTCAGGTCGTGCGGGTCGAACGTAGCTACCTCTTTGGGTAGCCCTAGTTCGTCACGCTTTACTTTGACCTGCATTTTTTCTGCGAGCCGTTCGGCATCGTCATCGGTGGTGCGGCCGTTCAGTTCTGCCAGTTGAGCCATGCCTTGGTGGTAGAAGGTCAGAATATCCAGCGCTAAACGATTATCCTGTTCCACCGCACGGCGCAGCGGCTGCAGATAGCTACTAATGCGCGACAAGTGGTGCTTGAGCTGCCAAACATAGCGCATTTCGGCCATCCACGGGCGCTCTCTGAGCGCAGCGAACATGGCGCTGGTGGCGAGCAGGCCCAGCAGAACGCCCAGCGCGTTCAGCCAGATGCTGCTTCCAAAGGTAGCGGTGAGCAGCATGGAAAACAGCAGGCCAAAAATGATTAGTTGCCCGGCCATTGCCACGCTGATGATACGGGCTTTGCGACGGTACGTAGCAGGGTCGTGCTGTTCAAGGGTAAAGGCCATGGCCAACCTCGTGATCGAAAGGAATCCTTATGATACGGGGCTGGCTGGGTCAGTCAACGCGCTAGGTCAGTCGTTCCGCGGCGGTTTTCAGCAAGCGCTCGGTGGTCTCCCAGCTGACGCAGGCATCAGTGACCGAGACGCCGTAGCGTAGCGCACTGGGCGTCAACGCTTGTTTGCCTTCGTATAAATGGCTCTCTAGCATCAGTGCCACCAAATTTGCGTCGCCCGCTTGACGCTGAGCCAATACGTCCAGCATGACTTCACTTTGGCGGCGGTGATCCTTACGGGCGTTGGCGTGGCTACAGTCCACCATCAAGCGCGGATTCTGACCCGCCTCGCGCAGCGTATTCACGGCGCGGCGCACATGGTGCGCTTGGTAATTAGGCTCACCGTGACCACCGCGTAATACCACATGGGTGTGTGGGTTGCCTGCGGTCTCCTGCATGATCGGGCGGCCCTGACTATCCATGGCCAAACGCTGATGGGAGTGGGCCGCCGCCTGCATGGCATCGATGGCCACCTGCACATCACCGCTGGTGGCATTTTTGAAGCCTACGGCAGCGCTGAGATCGCTAGCCAATTCACGGTGTAGCTGGGACTCCGTGGTGCGCGCCCCAATCGCCACCCAGCTCAGCAGGTCATCCAGGTAGGGGGCCAGCATCGGCTGCAATAGCTCGGTGGCTATCGGCAGGCCGCGGGAGGCGACGGCGTGCATCAATTCACGAGATAGTGTCATACCGCGCGGCATATCACCGCTACCATCCAGCTCGGGATCGTAGGCCAGCCCTTTCCAACCGACCGTAGTGCGCGGCTTCTCAACGTACACCCGCATCACCGGCAGAATCCGTTCGCTCACCTCGTCGCTGAGCGCGGCCAAACGATCCGCGTACTCCAGGGCAGCATCCGGGTCGTGGATGGAGCAGGGTCCTACCACGACAAGCAGGCGATCATCATGCCCGTTGAGAATACGCTGCACCGCTTGGCGCTGCTGATCGATTTGGGAACGGAGCGTGCTGTTCACACTCACCCGCTGACGCAGCTCAGCGGGTAGCGGCAGAGCCGTTGCTGACATGAGCGAGGAAGCCGGGGCAGTCGTGGGACAAGCAGTATTGGCAGTATGGATAGGGGCATTCATTAGTTAACTCTCCGAATTCGTAGGGCATAGCGCGTGACATCGCATCACCAACTTGCCACCCAAATGGGCACGGTCGGAGGTGGCAGCTAGCACCGACCGCGCGACGCTAAATCGCCAGCCATAGCCATAGCCGATATAACGGATGGCGTTCAGACTAGCGATAAAGTGTGCGCGGTAAGACATGGTGCAGCTCCTGAATGAATGACGTATGAAATGTGGTTGCGTAAAACGAAAGAAGCCTCGGTGGAGTTACCCACCGAGGCTTCTTTGCATGCGGCAGGCAACCGGAGCGGTGTGCCTGCTGGCGCGACGCTAAGCGTCAGCCAGGGGCACACCGTGGCTAAACCAATACGCTGCATAGTAACCGAATTGAGTGACACCGACGCTCGCCCAAGCGCACGCCACCGTTTCCGGTTTGGCGGTGACGCTTGATGACAGCGTGCCGGGTAGCATGGGGCTTCCTCAATCGATTAATGACGAACTGTCTTTATCCTGCCTGCGCAGGCGCCAAATGGCAACCGAGAATTTGCGTGCGGGTTGCCCATGAGCAAGTGATTAGCTGCCGAACGCTTGTATCCAACCAATCGTGGCGGGCAGTGCACTCATACCGACCAAGACCACGATGCCCAGTATGATCGGCAGAATGCCAGAATCGTCTTTGAAATTGTCGTCGTGATGGGCCATGACAGCCTCCTCAATAGCGGATCGAGTTGACGGCTTAAGCCGTACACTAAAAGTGATCAATCATTTTAGTGAGGCCGAGGAGCGTAGGCAAACACATCCGAAAACATTTGCGCACTGCTCACCCCAAAACGTTCCAGCACGTCCACGCAAGCGTACACCATGCCGGGCGAGCCCGAGAGGTAGACATCGCAGTCGCTTGGCTGGATGGGGGCCTTGGCAAGCTCACTCTCCAACACCAAGTCGACGCGACCTTGGTGATGGACGATGCGTTCTCCAGAAGCGAGCGGCTCGGTGAGCGGAAACTCGGTAACGGCATGGAACGCTATGTGGTCATGCTGCTGTGCCCATGCGCAGGCGAGGTCTTCGGCATACAGGTCACGGTGCTCACGGTTTGCCCACCATAGCGAAATGGGTCGTGTGGGCTGGTCACGCAGGGCAGCCTCGACGATGGCCTTCATCTGGGCGAACCCCGTCCCTGCGGCAATCAGCAGTAGCGGACGCTCACTCTGGGTATCCAACACGCACTCTCCGCTCGGCAAACGAACGGTGAGCTGATTCGCCACCTGTAGCAGTTGGCGTAGACGTTGGGAGTTATCTCGCTCGGGCCAGTGCTGAATCTGTAACTCCAGCGTGCCGTCGCCTCTGTCGCAGCTCGCAATCGAGAAGGGCACCCACGTGGCCTCGTCCAGCATTAGCTCGAGGTACTGACCGGGCGCATGCTGCATTGCCTCAGCGCGACCGGCAAGCGTCACTTGGAACACGTCGGGATTGAGGTCCTCGACGGCGGTGACTTGGCAGGTTAGCGTTTTGCACGTTAACGTAGCGCTCATGAAAGCCTCTTTGTGGAAAGTCGTTCGGCCCCGCACATCCGCTTAACCATGACGCGGTGTGGGTAGCGGAATATCAATGCCCAGTTCGCCCCAGCGCTCGTCGACACGGGTTTTCACCGCTTCGTCCATGACGATGGGCGTCCCCCACTCGCGGTCGGTTTCGCCGGGCCATTTATTGGTCGCGTCCAGTCCCATTTTGGAGCCAAGCCCAGACACTGGCGACGCAAAGTCGAGGTAGTCGATGGGGGTATTTTCGACCATGACGGTGTCTCGAGCAGGGTCCATACGCGTGGTGATCGCCCACATCACGTCTTCCCAATTTCGTGCATCCACATCGTCATCCAGCACGATGACGAATTTGGTGTACATGAACTGGCGCAAGAAGCTCCATACGCCCATCATCACGCGCTTGGCGTGACCAGGGTACTGCTTCTTCATGGTGACGACCGCCATGCGGTAAGAGCACCCTTCCGGAGGCAAGTAGAAGTCGACGATCTCAGGAAACTGCTTGCATAGGATGGGCACGAACACTTCGTTGAGCGCCACACCTAAAATGGCAGGCTCATCGGGGGGACGGCCAGTGTACGTGGAGTGATAGATGGCGTCGCGACGCATGGTCATGCGTGTCACAGTGAAAACGGGAAAGTGATCCACCTCGTTGTAGTACCCAGTGTGGTCACCAAACGGCCCTTCTGGCGCCATGTCATCCGGATAGATGAACCCTTCCAGGATGATTTCGCTGGAGGCGGGCACGTCGAGGTCCGCATGGCCACATTTCACTAGCTCGGTGCGCGAGCCGCGCAGCAGGCCTGCAAAGGCATATTCGGAGAGCGTGTCCGGCACGGGCGTCACCGCACCGAGAATGGTCGCCGGGTCGGCGCCTAATGCCACCGCGACGGGGAACGGTTCGCCGGGATGGGCTTTTTGGAACTCGAGAAAATCCAGCGCGCCGCCGCGATGGGAGAGCCAGCGCATGATCAGGCGATTCTTTCCGATCTTTTGCTGGCGATAGATGCCCAGGTTTTGGCGCTTTTTATGGGGGCCTTTGGTGATCACCAGCGGCCACGTGACCAGCGGTGCCGCATCGCCCGGCCAGCAGTGCTGAATCGGCAAGCGCCCCAAGTCCACGTCATCGCCTTCGTAAACGACTTCCTGAACCGGCGCACGCTTGACGCTCTTGGGCCCCATGCTGAGCACTTGCTTGAAGATCGGCAATTTGTCCCAAGCGTCTTTTAACCCTTTGGGCGGGTCTGGCTCCTTCAAAAATGCCAAGAGCTTGCCCACTTCGCGCAGCGCCTCGACCGAATCCTGCCCCATGCCCAGCGCGACCCGTTTTGGGGTGCCGAACAGGTTTCCCAACAGCGGCATGTCGTGACCCTTCACATTTTCGAACAATAGTGCAGGACCACCGGCACGCAGCGTGCGGTCGCAGATTTCGGTGATTTCCAAGTAGGGATCTACTTCGGCCGTGATGCGCTTAAGTTCACCCTGCGCCTCCAGCGTTGCGATAAAGTCACGCAGATCGTTGTACTTCAATGCCCTCTCCTCAACCCGGCTGTCTGGCGGAACCGCCACCCTGGAGCGCCTTAACGGCGCTTCATGGCTTCGAAGAATTCGAGATTGGTCTTGGTGTCTTTCAGACGATCGATCAAGAACTCGGTGGCTGCGGTATCTTCCATCGGGTTGAGCAGTTTTCGTAGAATCCACATACGCTGCATTTCATCTTCAGAGGCCAATAGATCCTCACGGCGAGTGCCGCTGCGGCGAATGTTGATCGCCGGGAAGACACGCTTCTCCGCCAGTTTGCGGTCAAGGTGCGCTTCCATGTTACCGGTGCCCTTGAACTCTTCGAAGATGACTTCGTCCATTTTCGAGCCGGTATCGACCAGCGCAGTGGCGATGATCGTCAGGCTGCCGCCCTCTTCGATATTACGCGCCGCCCCAAAGAAGCGTTTCGGCTTCTCGAGTGCATGGGCATCCACACCACCGGTGAGCACCTTGCCAGAGCTGGGTACGACGGTGTTGTAAGCACGCGCCAAGCGAGTGATGGAGTCGAGCAGGATCACCACGTCTTTCTTGTGCTCAACCAAGCGCTTGGCTTTTTCGATGACCATTTCGGCTACCTGTACGTGGCGGGCAGGCGGCTCATCGAAGGTGGAGGCGACCACTTCACCGCGCACGGTGCGGGACATCTCGGTGACTTCCTCCGGGCGCTCGTCGATCAGTAGCACGATCAGATGACACTCGGGGTTATTGCGCGTGATCGAGGTCGCGATGTTCTGCAGCATCAGCGTCTTACCCGCTTTCGGGGGAGACACCAGCAGGCCGCGCTGACCTTTACCGATGGGCGCGGTCAGATCGATGATCCGGGCGGTCAGATCTTCGGTCGACCCGTTGCCGATCTCCATACGCAGACGGTCGTTCGGAAACAGCGGCGTCAAGTTCTCGAAGAGAATCTTGTGCTTGGCATTTTCCGGACGATCAAAGTTGATCTGGCTGACTTTGAGCAGCGCAAAATAGCGCTCGCCCTCTTTGGGCGGACGAATTTTGCCGGAGATGGAGTCGCCCTTACGCAGATTGAAACGACGAATCTGTGAAGGCGATACGTAGATATCGTCCGGTCCGGCGAGGTACGAACTGTCGGCGCTACGCAGGAAGCCGAAGCCATCCTGAAGAATTTCCAGCACACCGTCGCCATAAATATCCTCGCCGCTTTTGGCATGCTTCTTGAGGATGGCGAAAATGATGTCCTGTTTGCGCGAACGGGCCAGGTTGTCGATGCCCATTTCACGGGCGATATCGAGCAGCTCGGGAACGGTTTTTTGCTTGAGTTCAGTGAGATTCATCGGTGTGTTAGAAAATTGCTCATGAAAGCTAGGCGCTAAGCGCCAGGAATAAGACAGGAGGCTTGGCCGATATCATAGGGTCAATATCATAGGGCTAAGCGCCGAGTGATGCGTTCAGACCCCATTTAGGCACACGCTCGCGTGGTAAAAGCCGGGCAGTCGCCATAACGATACCTAATACGTAAAAGCGGTATCACTGACTGCTTAGCATGAGGGTGCAAATAAACTAGCTAATCTGATTGGCACGGAGAATGCGTTTCAGCGGGTTGTCTGACGACTTGGACATCTGGCTGATGCCATCTGGGTACGTACTGCTCGGGGTGCCCGAGTCAGTGCGCTTGTTTAGACGAACAAGCCAACTCGGATCAAGCCAGTAGCTCGATGGTAGTCAAGCCCCGCGACAAACGCAAGCCTTTGGCAATTGACAATAGTCAGAGGTCGCAGCAACCTTGGCATAGCCAATTTGAAGGATAGCTCATGCCCAAGGACATTTCGCTCCCCATCGCCGTCGCCCCTGCCGAGTTCGAGAGCGGCGAGCCGCAGCGCCTAGCCGCCATTGACCTTGGCTCCAATAGCTTTCACCTACTGGTTGCTAACTACCAAAATGAACGTTTACAAGTAGTGGCACGACTAGGTGAAAAGGTCCAACTGGCGGCAGGACTTGACGAGAACGGTTACCTCAGTGAAGCCGCCATGCAGCGCGCGCTCGACTGCTTGGGCCGTTTTGCGCCGTTTTTAACCGATATTGAAGGTCCCAACCTCCGCGTTGTGGGCACTAACGCCCTACGCGATGCCTACAACAGCCAAACGTTTATCGAGCGCGCGGAAGCCCAGCTTGGCCACGCCATCGAGATTATTGCCGGGCGCGAAGAAGCCCGCCTAATTTATTTGGGTGCCGCCCACGCCCTGGCCGAAAGCGGCCGCCGCTTGATTGTCGATATTGGCGGCGGCTCTACCGAGTTTATTATCGGTGAAGCCTTTGAGCCCAAAGCGCTGGAAAGCCTGCGCATGGGCTGTGTCACGTTTACCGGACGCTTTTTTGCCGATGGCGAACTTACCGAAAAGCGCATGCGCCGCGCCGAGCTGGCAGCGCTTTCAGAGCTGGCCAACATCCAGCGCCCTTACCAGCGCTTAGGATGGGATGATCCGGTAGGCTCCAGCGGCACGATTAAGGCTGCTGCCAGCGTGCTGCACGCTTACGGCGACACGCCCCAAGAGGGGGTGATTACCCGCAGCGGCTTGAAAAAACTGCGCGAGCGCCTGTTGAAATGCAAACATCTGGAAAAGGTCGAGCTGGACGGCCTCAAACCCGATAGGGCTCGGGTATTTCCGGCGGGCATTGCCATTTTGAGCGCCATTTTTGAAGCCTTCGACCTTCACCAAATGCGCTTTGCCGACGGCGCACTGCGTGAAGGCGTGCTCTATGACATGGCGGGGCGTAACAGCGCCGAAGATACCCGCTCCAAAACCCTCGACATGCTCAAGCGAGTGTATGACGTAGATACCCGGCAAGCAGAAAATGTGGCGGAAACCGCCAAGCACTTGTTTGCCGTAGCGAAGCAGCCGTGGGGCTTAACCGCCGAACAGGGCCACTATTTGAGCTGGGCAAGCCATGTGCATGAAATTGGGCTAGCCATCTCCCATAGCCAGTTCCACCGCCACGGCGCGTATCTATTAGAGCATTCGGACCTAGCCGGGTTTTCTCGCCCCGAGCAGCGCTTGTTGGCGTTTTTAGTGCGTGCTCACCGGCGTAAATTCCCGCTTAAGGAGTGGCAAGCGCTGCCTGCCTCACAGCAGCCAAGCGCGGCTAAGCTTGCCCGCTTGCTACGCCTCGCCGTGCTGATTAATCATTCGCGGCCTGAAGGCGCGCCCATACCGCCCCAAATTGCTGCTGACAGCAATGGCGACGCGCTCACCATTACGCTGCCCCCCAGCGATGAACCCACGCTGCTCAGCACCGATTTAGAGCAGGAACAGACGTTCATGGCCAACGCCGGGTTTTCGTTCAACCTGCATACGCCCTCCTAACCCTCGCGATGAAACGTCGCCCCTTCCGCCTGCCACAGAACGTAGGCAGGCGGTTGGAGCACGCCCAGACAGCGCTCTCCGGCCATCACAACAATCAGCCGCTCCCGCTCCCAGGGCGGAAGCGCCCGTTCTTGCAGCAAGCGTTTGAGGTCGCGTCGGCCACGCCCAGGCAATACGAGCACTTCCCCGCCCTGCCGCCAGCGCAGCATGAACGATTCTACTAAGTAGGCGTCGCATTCCAGACGAAGCTGTAGCGGCCCAAGCGGCGTACTCACTCCTGGCTCTCCGTTCCAAGGCGCTTGCCAATCCGGCAACGCAGCCAACGGCGTCATAAGATAAAGCCTGCGCCGCCACACCCGGGCCTGGGCTCCGGGCCACTCTACTAGCACCTGGGCATCCTGGGCGGCGGTAAGCTGGCCGAGCAGGCTGGCCAGACGCGCCTGCGGAGGCGTGGGCAGCCTTAGCTGCTGACACAGCGTACGAACGAGCAGCCGCTGACGGGGTAACGGCAATGCGGCCAATGCTGACGCATCGAGACAGCCCGTTCCCAACGTAAGCACGGCCAACTCCTCGGCGGCGTAGCTGGCAAGGAGCGTGTCGGCCTCACCGGCCAAGCCAGCGCTCTTGGCCAACGAACGTACCGCACCAGGCCAGCGCTGAGTCAGCATTGGCAGCACTTCGTGGCGCAAACGGTTGCGATCAAATTCAATATCGCGATTGGTGGGGTCTTCACACCAAGTCAGCGCCATAGCGTGGGCCGTATCGGCCAGAGTTTGGCGGCTGATGCTGAGCCAAGGGCGCACAAGCGTAATGCCTTGCCACTCCCGTTGATATGGCATGCCCGCCAACCCACGAATACCGCTCCCCCGCAGCGCTGCCAGTAAGAGGGTTTCCGCTTGATCATCCTGATGCTGACCAAGCCATAGCGCGTCACCCGGCTTCACATGCTGCGCAAAGGCCGCGTAGCGAGCGCGCCTAGCAGCGCCCTCTACCCCTTCGCCTCGCGATTCAATCGCCACACGCTCAACCGTTAGCGGCACGCCAAGGCGCTGACACAGCTGTCGGCAGTGGGTTTCAAAGTCGGCCGCTGCCGCCTGCAGGCCGTGATTAACATGTAGGGCGCGTAGCACTTGGCCGCTGTCTTGGCAGGCCTCCGCGGCTAGCATCAGCAGCAGCGACGAATCCAAGCCACCGGAGAGTGCGACCCAAACGCAACGCCCCGGCGGGGTTTCCGCCAGGGCGTCGTGAAGCAAGCGCAAAAGCCGTTTAGGCGGCTGGGGCGCCATAGCTCATCAGGCGCTCATAGCGGCGCTCAAGCAGGGCATCAATATCCAGCGCTTGCAGGCGCTCAAGGCTGGCAGAGAGCGCGTCTTTAACCCGCGCTGCGGTGTCTATCGGGTGACGATGGGCGCCGCCCAACGGCTCTTTGATCAGCGAATCTACAAATCCCAGCTCTTTTAAGCGCTCGGCGGTGATTCCCATGGCCTGGGCCGCATCGGGGGCTTTTTCGGCGCTCTTCCACAGAATGGAGGCGCAGCCTTCTGGGGAGATGACCGAGTAGGTAGAGTACTGCAGCATGTGCAGCTCATCGCACACGCCAATCGCCAGGGCTCCGCCGGAGCCGCCTTCGCCCACCACGGTGGAAATAATCGGCGTCTTCAGGCGCGACATCACCGCCAGGTTATAGGCAATCGCTTCCGACTGACCACGCTCTTCCGCGTCGATACCGGGATACGCGCCGGGAGTGTCGATGAAGGTGAGAATGGGCATCTTGAAGCGCTCGGCCATTTCCATCAACCGGCACGCTTTGCGGTAGCCTTCCGGGCGCGGCATACCAAAGTTACGGCGCACCTTCTCTTTAACATCACGGCCTTTTTGATGGCCAATGACCATCACCGGCGCATCGTTTAAGCGGGCAATGCCGCCGACGAGGGCAGCGTCATCCGCAAATTTTCGGTCACCGTGCAGCTCATCGAAATCGGTAAAAATATGTTCTAAATAATCCAGCGTATAGGGGCGCTGGGGGTGCCGCGATAGCTGGGAAACCTGCCAAGGGGTCAAATCTTTGAAGATTGATTCCGTTAACTTGCGGCTCTTCTCCTCCAGCCGTGAAATCTCATCTGAGAGGTTCACCTGGCTGTCGGAGCTCACCAAACGCAGCTCCTCAATTTTTGCCTGGAGTTCGGCAACGGGCTGTTCAAAATCGAGATAGTTAGGATTCATCGGCTCTGCCTGTAAGCTGCCTATAAAAAAATAAGCCTTGTCGAAACGAGCATATTGGGCGCCATTATCGCACCCTGACCCTGCCACGCAAGGCAATGCCCGCTCAATTCCGTACGAGCGCCCTGGGGCGCTCGTACGCTAGGTGATTAACGGTAGCGTAACTGGACGCCTACCTGCCCTTGCACATCGCGCAGGGCGAGCAGCAGATCATCGCTCGGTGCAACCTTCCACTCCTCCGCCAGCTCCAGCCAAGCGGTCGCGTCTGGATGGCGATATTGAAGTCGCACGGGTAGGCCGGTGTTATCCCGGTAGGGTGTCAAGCTATCCCGCAAGCTTTCGACCAGCCGGCCGTTAATCTGCCCGGCGTCCAATGCCAGCTCAACGGCTTGGCCGTAGCGCACGCGGGCCGTGACCATCGGCGTCACATCTTTGCCGCGCAGCCGTAGGCCACCGGAAAAGTCGTCGCTGGAGACTTCGCCCTCCACGATGATCACTTGATCCGACTCGATTTGGCCGCGTAGCTGCTCGAAAAGTTCGCCAAACAGCGACGCTTCGATACGTCCGGTGCGGTCGTCCAGGGTGATGAATGCCATGGTATCGCCACGTTTGGACTTCATGGTGCGCATGGCGACCACCAAACCCGCTACCCGCTGCGGTTCCCGAGAGGGTTTCAAATCGCTGATACGCGTCGACACGAAGCGCTTGAGTTCGCGTTCGTACTCGTCGATGGGGTGCCCGGTCAGATAGAGCCCCAGGGTGTCCTTTTCACCAGAGAGCCGCTCACGGTCCGTCCATTCGCGCACATGACGATACTCGGCGTAAACATCGCTGGCCTCTTCTTCGGCGACGAAGGCATCACCAAACATGTCCATCATGCCCAGGTTCTGGTTGGCGTGATTTTGTGCAGCGGCCTTCAGCGCATCTTCCATCGCCGCGAACAGCACCGCCCGATTGGGCCCCAGGTTATCCAACGCGCCAGAGCGTATCAGCGCTTCCAGGGTACGTTTGTTCATCCGTTTCGGATCGATGCGGCGGCAGAAGTCGAACAGATCGTTGAACGGCCCGCCCGCGTTTCGCGCTTCCACAATCGCGCCAATCGGGCCTTCCCCGACGCCACGTATCGCGCCCAAGCCGTACACCACCCGCCCTTCGGTATCCACGGTGAACTTGTAGCCACCGACGTTGACATCCGGTGGCGTCACCGTCAGCTTCAAGTGACGACACTCTTCGATCAGCGGCACCACCTTGTCCAGGTTGTCCATCTCGGTGGACATCACCGCCGCCATGAACGGGCCTGGGTAGTGGGCCTTCAGCCATGCGGTTTGGTAAGACACCAGCGCGTAGGCCGCCGAGTGCGACTTGTTGAAACCGTAACCGGCAAACTTCTCCACCAAGTCGAAGATATTGCCCGCTAAGTCTTTGTCGATACCGTTGGCAGCACAGCCTTCCATGAAACCGGAGCGCTGCTTGGCCATCTCTTCGGGCTTTTTCTTGCCCATGGCTCGGCGCAGCATGTCGGCCTGTCCTAGGGTGTACCCCGCCATCACCTGGGCGATCTGCATGACCTGCTCTTGGTAGAGAATGATGCCGTAGGTAGGCGTCAACACCGGTTTCAACAGGTCGTGCTGATAATCCGGGTGTGGATAAGAGACTTCCGCCCGGCCATGTTTGCGGTTGATGAAGTCATCCACCATGCCCGACTGCAATGGACCGGGGCGGAACAGTGCTACCAAGGCGATCATATCGTCCAGGGAGTCGGGCAGCAGGCGCTTGATTAGCTCCTTCATGCCGCGGGATTCGAGCTGGAACACCGCCGTGGTTTCTGCCCGCTTGAGCATCTCGAAGGTTTTGCCGTCGTCCAGGGGGATGGCGTCGATATTGAGCGGGCCCTGGCCGGCGGCGTCGCGCACCTTATCCACCATCTCCAGCGCCCAGTCGATGATGGTCAGCGTCCGCAGGCCCAGGAAGTCGAACTTCACCAGCCCGGCGTCCTCGATGTCGTTTTTATCGAACTGCACCACCAAGCCCGAGCCATCTTCGTCGCACAGCAGTGGCGAAAAATCGGTGAGCTTGGTGGGGGCAATGACCACGCCGCCTGCGTGTTTACCGGTGCCCCGGGTGGTGCCTTCGAGCTTCAGGGCCATTTCCCAAATCTCTTCGGCCTCTTCGTCGTTGCCAATAAACTCTTTGAGCGCGGGTTCTTGCTCAATCGCCTTGGCTAGCGTCATGCCCACTTCAAAAGGAATGAGTTTGGAGAGCTTGTCGCCCAGCGAATAGGGTTTGCCCTGGGCACGGGCCACGTCTCGCACCACCGCTTTGGCGGCCATGGTGCCGAAGGTGACGATCTGAGAAACCGCGTTGCGGCCATAGCGGTCGGCTACGTACTCGATGACCTTGTCACGCTTCTCCATACAGAAATCGACGTCGAAGTCGGGCATGGAGACACGCTCAGGGTTAAGAAAGCGCTCGAACAGCAGATCGTAGCCGATGGGGTCGAGGTCGGTGATCTTCTGCGCGTAGGCCACTAGTGAACCGGCACCGGAGCCACGCCCCGGCCCCACCGGTACGTTGTTGTCCTTGGCCCACTGGATAAAGTCCATCACGATCAGGAAGTAGCCGGGGAAGCCCATCTGAATGATGACGTTGAGTTCGAACTCCAGACGGTCGCGGTAGCGCTGATCAATCTCGCGGAACGCCTCGCTATCGCGCGGATACTGCTCGGCGGGGAACAGAAAATCGAGCCGCTCCGTTAGGCCATCATGGGAGACCTTGCGGAAGAATTCATCCTGGGTCATGCCCTCGGGGATGCCGAACTCTGGCAGGAATATCTCTCCCAGGCGCACATCGACGCTGCAGCGCTCGGCGATCATCACGCTGTTTTCCAGCGCCTCGGGGATATCGGCAAACAGCGCCGCCATCTCGTCGGGGCTTTTGAGGTACTGCTCTTCGGTATAGCGGCGTTCGCGGCGCGGGTCGTCCAGGGCTTTACCCTCACCAATGGCGACGCGGGTTTCGTGGGCCCAGAAGTCTTCCCGTTCCAGAAAGCGCACATCGTTGGTGGCGACAACCGGCGTGCCGGTCTCGATCGCCAACTGAACGCTAGCGTGTACGCAGGCCTCTTCCAGAGGGCGGCCGGTGCGGATGAGCTCCAGGTAGAAGCGGTCGGGAAACGCCTGCTGCCACTCTTCCAGCAGCTGGCGCGCTTCCCGCTCGTGCTCGGAGAGCAAGTGGCGGCCAATCTCGCCTTCGCGCCCGCCCGACAGGGCAATCAGGCCTTCGCTCTGCGCCAATACCCACTGTTTATCGAGGATCGCCCGTCCCTGGCGCTGACCGTCGGTCCAGCCTTTGGAGATCAGCTCGGTCAGGTTACGGTAGCCCACGTCGTTCATCGCCAACAGCGTGATGCGATAGGGGTGCGCCTCATCGTGGGGATTCGAGAGCCAGAGATCGCTACCGATGATCGGCTTCAGCCCGGCGCCCTGGGCGGCTTTGTAGAATTTGACCAAGCCAAACAAGTTGGCTTCATCGGTGAGCGCCAGCGCCGGCATCCTGCGCTCAGCGGTCGTGCTGACCAGTGACTTGAGTTTGACCAAGCCATCGACCAGAGAGTATTCACTGTGCAAACGAAGATGAACGAACGGAACCGTCATGGGACTCTCAGCATAAAACGCTACATAAAATAAATAGAACGGCTACAGCAGCGCTAACTGGCGCTGTACCGGCGCGAAGCTTTTGCGGTGCTCTGCCAGCGGCCCGTGGGCTTCCAGCGCTGCCAGGTGCTCTTTGGTGGGGTAGCCCTTGTGCCGCGCAAACCCGTATTCAGGATAGCGCAGATCCAGCTCGGCCATTTGCGCATCCCGCACTACTTTGGCCAAAATAGACGCAGCGGCAATGGCCGGGTGGCGGGCATCGCCCTTCACTACGGCCTGACCCGGCAGCGCGTGCCCCGGCAGCCGGTTACCATCCACCAGCAGATACTCCGCCTGGGGAGCTAACGCATCCACTGCACGACGCATGGCCAGATGCGTCGCGTGATAGATATTGAGCGAGTCGACCTCTTCAGCACTCGCCTCTGCCACTGCAAACGACAGCGCACGCTCGCGAATGAGCACATCCAACGACTCACGCCTGCGGGCAGTGAGCTTCTTGGAGTCGGTTAAGCCGTCGATAGGTGCCTTGGGGTCCAGAATCACGGCGGCGGCTACTACGCTCCCCACCAGCGGCCCGCGGCCGACCTCATCGACCCCCGCCAGAAAATCCCCCGTATACTCCACCACCAGCGGCGGAAAGTCGGCTGGTTTAGTCGCCATCCGGTTTAGCCTCCAGCGGCTCGCCTGCAACCAAGGCGGTAATCGCCTGCGCGGCGCGCTCGCTGGCCGTGCGCTGCAGCGTGGCATGCATCGAGGCAAAGCGTGCCTCTAGTGCGTGACGCGTCTCGGCATCGCTAAGTAGCTGGCTTATCTGCTCGGCAATCGCCTCCGGCGTGGCCGCGTGCTGAATCAGCTCAGGCACCACGCTCTCCTGGGCAATCAAATTGGGTAGTGAGATCCACTGGGTTTTCACCAGCCGTTTGGCGAGCCAATGGGTCGCGGGCGCCATTTTGTACGCCACCAGCATGGCGCGATGGCAGAGCATGGCCTCTAGCGCTGCCGTACCGGAGGTCAGCAGTACCGCATCGCTGGCGACCATCGCCTCGCGGGCTTGGCCCTCCAGCAGCGTGACCCGCTGGGCCAACGTGGGGTAGCCTGCCAGCAGCGCGCCAAGCTCGGTATAGCGCTGGGCGGTGGCCGCTGGGATCACCACCTGCAACTCCGTATGGCGCTGGCATAGCAGCGTCACCGCCTCCAAGAAGGTGGCCCCCATGAAACGAACTTCGTTCCGCCGAGAGCCGGGCAGCAGCGCTAATACCGGTGCGCCCGGGTCCAAGCCCAGCGCACGGCGGGCCGCCTCGCGATCATTTTCCAGCGGCAGTTCGTCGGCCAACGGATGGCCTACGAAGGCCACGGGAACGTGGTGGCGATGATAGAAATCCGCCTCGAAGGGCAGCAGCGTGAGCATGGCATCCACGGCGTTGGCGATCTTCTTCACCCGCCCCTGCCGCCACGCCCATACCGAGGGGCTCACGTAGTGGACCGTCGTGACGCCAGCGGCACGCAGCTGCTTCTCCAGCCCAATGTTGAAGTCCGGGGCATCGATACCGATCATGACGTCCGGCTGCCAAGCCAGCGCCTCTTCACGCAGGGTGCGGCGTACGCGGATGAGTTCGGGCAGGTGCTTAAGCACCTCGACCAGTCCCATTACCGAGAGGGTTTCCAGAGGGAAGCGGCTAACCAGCCCCTGGGCTTCCATGCGGGGGCCACCCATACCGCGAAACTCCACCTGGGGATGCCGGGCGCGCAGCGCCTGCATCAGCCCAGCACCAAGGATATCGCCGGAGAGTTCGCCTGCCACAAGGTATACGCGCTGCAGTGTCATAGTGACGGGAGAGCCGGTTAGATGAGTATTAGCGAACGATACCGCGTGTTGAACGCTCGATGGAGTCAGCGAACAGGGCCACTTCAGGCAAATCAAAGCGGTTACGCATTTCGCTCACTGCCTGCTCGACGGTTAAGCCTTGACGATAAACCAGCTTGTAGGCCGTGCTGAGTGCAGCAATCGCTTCGCGGCTAAACCCTCGGCGCTTCAACCCCACGAGGTTCAGTCCGCGCGCTTCCGCCGGGTTGCCGTTAATCATCACATAGGCAGGAGTGTCTTTAGTGATAATCGAACCGCCGCCCGCCATGGCGTGATCGCCAAAGTGACAGAACTGATGCACTGCCGCCAGGCCGCCCAAAATAGCGTGATCACCTAGGGTGACATGGCCTGCCAGCGTGACTTGGTTCGCTAAAATGCAGTCATTGCCAATCACACAGTCATGCCCTACATGCACGTAGGCCATAAACAGATTACGTGAACCGATGGTGGTTTCGCTGCGATCCTGAACAGTGCCGCGATGGAGGGTCACCCCTTCACGAATGACGTTATCGTCACCCATCACCAGCCGCGTTGGCTCGCCCGCGTACTTTTTGTCCTGGCAATCTTCGCCCACCGAGGCAAACTGAAAAATACGCGTGCGCTCGCCTAGCACCGTGGGGCCTTTCACCACCACATGGGGGCCAATGACAGAGCCTGCGCCAATCGTGACGTCAGGCCCAATCACGCTGAACGGGCCAACCTCAACGTCATCAGCAAGCTGTGCCGCTGGGTCGACCAATGCAGTAGGATGTATCAAGCCACCTTCCTCTCGGCACAAATGATTTCCGCTTCGCAGGCCAGCTCGCCGTCAACCGTGGCACGGCAGGCAAACTTCCAGATACCGCGCTTGCCGCGAATCACGTTCGCCTCCAGCGTCAGTTGATCACCCGGCATGACAGGACGCTTGAAGCGGACATTGTCGCTGCCTACGAGGTAATAGACATAGCCGTCGGCCGGCAGCTTATTGACCGTTTTGAACCCTAGGATACCGCATACCTGTGCTAGCGCTTCAACGACCAGTACGCCGGGCATGATGGGATGATGAGGAAAATGGCCATTGAAAAACGGCTCGTTGATGCTAACGTTTTTATACGCAACGATGGTTTCGCCCACGGTTAACTGCGTGACTCGATCCACCAGCAAGAACGGATAGCGGTGGGGCAAGTATTCGCGAATTTCGTTGATATCCATAACCATCGTAACGACCTCTAAAATGACAAAAGGCCTGAGCAGTATCAGGCGCGCACCAGTAATCCTACTGGTAAAAGGCAGTGGATTATAACCTGCTGCTATTAAGCCTCAAGCTACTCCCTCAGGAAACCCTTCTTTCTTCACGATTCTCGCTGGCTTTTTTCCACCCGCGCCAAGCGCTTGGCAATATCGTCGAGCTGCTTGAAGCGCACCGCATTTTTACGCCATTGGGTGTTGCTCATGGCCCCGGTCCCCGAAGAATAAACCCCCGGCTCATGAATTGAGTTGGTCACTAGGCTCATGCCGGTGACCTGAACGCCATCACAAATGGTGAGATGACCAGATAGGCCCACACCACCGCCCAACATGCAGTGCTTGCCCACTTTGGTGGAGCCTGCAATCCCTACACAGCCTGCTAACGCACTGTGGTCCCCAATGGTAACGTTGTGGGCAATCTGCACTTGGCTGTCGATTTTGACATCGTTGCCAATGACGGTGTCACCTAACGCGCCTCGGTCAATACTGGAGCAGCTGCCCACTTCAACATCATCACCTAGCACCACGCCGCCAAGCTGAGCAATTTTGTGCCAACCCGCACCATCATGGGCAAACCCAAAGCCATCACCACCAATCACACAGCCACTGTGCAAAATCACTCGCTTGCCCACGACCACACCGTGGCAAACGGTGACATTGGCATGCAGCCGCGTGTCGTCACCGATGACACAGTCAGCACCAATCACGCTACCCGCGCCAACCACTACACGGTCGCCCAGGACAACGCCTGACTCAATCACCGCATTGGCTTGGACGCAAACCTCGGCCCCAAGCGTCACGCCCTCTGCGACTACTGCAGAGGGATGAATACCCGACACATCCCGCGCTGGCAGCGGATCAAATAGCTGGGAGAGCTTGGCGTAGCCCAAGTAGGGGTTATCCATCTCTAGGCGCGGCACAGGGCAGTTCTTGCCGTACTCCGGGTGCAGCAGTACCGCTGCCGCTTTGGTGGTAGCGAGATCTTTTAAGTACGCACGGTTGGCTAAAAATGCGACTTGGTCTGGCGCTGCTTCCTTGAGCGTTGCCAAACCACGAATTGGCTGGTCGGCGTCGCCCTCGAAATCAATGTCCAGGTGACGTGCGATATCCGCAAGGGTGAGGTGATGAGAAGCGTGCGTCATGAGAGCCCAAGGAAGCAGTGGTGCGGCTAAGCCGCACCAGTAATCATTAAATTAGTTCAGCGAATCAAAAATCTGAGTGACTTCGTTCGTCACGTTGGGCAGGTCCGTCGAGGAGTGCAGCACGCCCTGAGGCTCAACCAACACGTCGATATTATGACGTTCTAACACCTGCTCTACCGCCTGTTCCAGCTTAGCTTCTGCCCCCTGCAGGAACTGCTGCTCGGAAGCCTGCTGGGCCTGCAGCACTTCACGGCGCAGCTGCTCAAAGCGGCCGCCTTTCTGCTGCAGCTCGGCAATCAGCGATTCACGTTCGAACTGGGACATAGTCTCCCCTTCCTGCTGTAGGCGGGTTTGCAGTTGCTGCAGCTCGCCGCCCAACGCTTCGGCTTCGCGTTGCTGGCTACCGATTTGTCCTTCCAGCTGGCTCAGTGATGACTGAGCCGACTGGGTATTCATCAACGCAGCGCGCCAATCCAACACGGCCACTTCGGCAGCATAGGCAGGTAGAGCCATCGCCCCAAACAGGCACACGGCAGCGGTCAGTTTACGCATCATAGCGAGACTCCTTAAATTAGAACGTTTGACCCAGCGAGAACTGGAAGAACTGCGTATCGTCACCACTTTCGTCGTTCAGTGGCTCAGCCACGCTGAAGGTCAGCGGGCCGACAGGGGTTAGCCAGGAGAGGCCAATACCAACACTGTAGCGCAGCTCACCCAGATCAACGCCAGAGCTGCACTGCTGACGTCCTGCGTCTGCCTCCAGCACATCGTAGCACGAGCTTAAGAAGGTATTACCCGCATCCAGGAACAGCGAGGACTGAACCGAGCGTTGGTTTTCCACAAACGGCATGGGGAAGAGCACTTCCGCAGAACCTTCTACCAGAACGTTACCGCCCATCGTCCGGTCACGACCACCCTCGCGGGCAGGGGTGGTTCGCTCGCCCAAAGTGTTATAGGTAAAGCCACGCACCGAGCCTAAACCACCCGCGTAGAAGTTCAAATAGAACGGATAAGGGTCATTACTGCCTAGGGTGTCGGCATAGCCTAAGTTACCGCTAAACTTCAGCGCCCAGGTTTCGTCATCGTTAATCGGGAATAGCTGCTGAGCACGGGCCCGAAGCTTGTAGTACTCTGCATCGCTGCCTGGCACGCCGGTTTCAAGCGATACGCGCTGGTAGTTACCGGCGGTGGGCATAATCCCACGGTTAAGGTTATTACGCGTCCAGCTTGCCGTTAGCTTGAGACTTTGGGCATTCTCACCTTGGTCTTCTACATAGCGGCGAATCTCAGAGGCGGTGTCAAAGTAGGTTTTCACCGTCACATCTTCAACGCTGGCATCAAAATTCAGGCGAGACAGCTCGCTGATGGGGTAGCCGAAGTTGATACCGGCACCGTAAGCATTGGTCGAGAACGTCGAGATATTCGAGATATTCGAGTTGGCATAGTCGGTTTTCCGGTAAAACAGGTTATATCCGCGGGAAATACCATCTAGCGTCCAGTAAGGGTCGGTAAAGGCAAAGTTGACACTGGTAAAGATGTCACTGCGCTGGGCACCAACGTTGACACGATTACCAGTACCCAGGAAGTTATTCTGGGCTAGACTTACCCCATAAATCACCCCGGCACTTTGAGAAAAACCGACACTGGCCGAGATGGAGCCGGAAGGCTGCTCTTCCACGTTGTAGGTGACATCCAGCAGGTCGGGCTGCCCCGGTACGGGCTGAGTGTCGACTTCCACCTGGCTGAAGAAGCCAAGCCGCTCCAGGCGCTGACGCGACTGGGTAATAGACTCGGTGGAGGCAGGCGCGCCCTCTAGCTGAATCATTTCCCGACGCAGTACTTCATCCTGTGTCGTGGTATTGCCGTAGAACTCGATGCGGCGAACATAGGCCCGCTGGCCGGGATTAACGGCAATGACCAAATCGACGGTTTCACCGTCATCGGCCATTTCAGGGACACCCTGCACATCGGCAAAGGCAAAGCCCTCGGCGCCTAAACGCTGGCGCAATGCTTCTGTGGAGGCGTTCACCTCTCCGCGAGAGAAAATATCACCACTGCTGATTTCCAGCAGATTACGAGCTTCGTTCTCGCTGATTTGAAGGTCGCCAGCGAAACGAATATCGCCCACGCGATACTGGTTGCCTTCATCAATATTCAGGGTGATAAAGATTTCTGACTTTTCAGGGCCGATAGAGACTTGCGTAGAAGTAACATCAAAGTTGACGTAGCCACGGTCAAGATAGAACGAGCGTAGGCGTTCGATATCACCAGAGAGCGCTTCTCGGGAGTACTCATCTTTCGAGAACCAGCCGAAGATACGGCCAGGGCGGTCGTTTAGCTCGAACACTTCACGCAGGGTTTCATCGTCGAAATCCTGGTTACCGACGATATTGATCTGGCGGATCTTGGCGACTTCACCTTCATTGATATCGATGTTGACCTGGACCCGGCCCTCATCAATCTCTTCCACCTCAACATTAATGCCAGCGCTGTAGCGACCCTGAGCCTGATACACGCCCTCAAGCTCGCGCTCAATCTCGTCAAGGGTAGAGAGTTGCAGTACCTGACCTTCCGACAGGCCAGACTGACGCAGACCATTACGCAGGTCGTCATCGGAAATCTGCCGATTGCCGGTAATGTTCAGACGCGCAATGGTGGGCCTTTCGACGACCTGAATGACCAGAACATCGCCTTCCCGGGCTAGCGAGACGTCTTCGAACAGGCCAGTGGCAAACAGGTCACGTGCGGCAGCGGCCAGCTGCTGCTCACTGACGCGGTCGTTGGCACTGACAGGAAACGCATTAAAGACCGAGGCGGCGGATACCCGCTGTAGTCCTTCCACACGAATGTCCGAAACATCAAAGGATTGTGCCTGGGCGCCGCTGGCGCCTACCAGCAAGAGTGCCGCCATTCCAAGGGTCTTGATTTTCATGCAGTCAATTCGCTCGCGTTGGTCTGCCCGTCGGTTAAGACAGGCACCATATACATTTGTGCAGGCAGATGACAAGGCATCCTGCGCGCTACACGCGTTATTACCACAGGCGCATCAAATCAAAATAGAGCGCCATCAGCATCAGGGTGCCAACCATGGCAAGTCCGATGCGCAGCCCTATCGCTTGTGTCTGCTCAGATACCGGCCGCCCACGTACGACCTCGACAAAATAGTAAAGCAAATGACCGCCGTCGAGCACGGGAATGGGCAGCAAATTCAGTACACCTAAACTAATCGAAAGATACGCTAAAAAACCAACGAAGGCTTCTACCCCAGCACGCGCAGAGTCTCCGGAAATTTGCGCAATCGTGATCGGCCCCGATAGGTTAGAGGGCGAAATTAACCCCACTAACATTTTGCGAATGGCGTCGACCGTCAGCAGCACCATTTCACCGGTGCGCGACAGCGCTTGTCCAACCGCTTCAATCGGCCCATAGCGAATTTCGCGCTGCAGCGACTCAGGCCAGCTAAACGGCTCTGCACCGGCACCAATGTACCCAACCTCGGCACCACTCTCCAGCGTATTACGTCTTGGCGTGAGCGAAAGCGTTCCTGCTTCGCCATTACGCTGATAACCAACGCTCAGTGTCTCGCCTGCGCTATCGCGGATCACCGCGACAAACTGCATCCAGTCATTAATGGGCTCACCGTTAAGGGCGACGATGCGATCCCCTGCTTGAAGCCCGGCTTCAGCGGCGGCTTGCCCATCCACCACTAGGCCAAGCACGGCGGGCACATCGGGTCGCCAGGGCGAGAAGCCAAGGCTCTGCAGCGGCTGTGGCGGATCCTGGCGAACCATGTAGTTGTTAAGCGGCAGTTGATAGCTGCGGGTGGCGCTAGCGCCTTCCGGCACTGCCTCAATAGTTAAATCACCGCTGAAGCCAATCATGGAGACCAGCTTTAAATTAATCTCTTCCCAGGAGCGCATTGCATCGCCCTGAATCGCGGTAATTTCACTCCCCTGCTCCAACCCCGCCTCTGCGGCTGGGGAGTTAGGCGTAATATCGCCAACTATTGGCGCTACGGTGGTTGTACCCGCCACAAACAGCGCCCAGTAGGCCACAATAGCCAGCAGGAAATTGGCGATGGGGCCCGCGGCCACAATAGCAATACGTTGCCAAACGGTTTTACGATTAAACGCTTGGTCTAGCTGCTCTTCCGGTACCGGCGCTTCACGCTCGTCGAGCATTTTGACGTAGCCGCCCAATGGAATGGCCGCCACCGCAAACTCGGTGCCATGGCGATCAATTGTTGACCACAGCGGCTTGCCAAACCCTACGGAGAAGCGCAGCACCTTGACGCCGCAGCGGCGTGCAACCCAAAAGTGACCAAACTCGTGAAAGGTCACCAGCAGCCCCAGCACCACGATGACGGCTAAGATATTCTGTATCAGGCCCACTTTTTGCTCCTTTGCACGACACGCTGCTCAACAATAGCTGAGGCTAAGCGGTTAACTGGCGTATGGTGTGCGCGGCTTGTTCTCGCGCCCAGCGGTCCGCAGCAAGCACGCGTTCAAGTGAATCCGCCTGACCGGGATACGGCAGGGCCATCACCTTCGCGACAACATCCGGAATCGCACCAAACGCGATGTTCCCCGCTAAAAATGCCTCAACAGCAACTTCATTAGCAGCGTTAAGCACCGCCGGAGCGGCCCCACCTGCCTGCATCGCCTCTCGGGCTAGTCGCAGGCAGGGGAAGCGTGTTTCATCCGGGGCTTCAAAATCGAGCCGCGCAACTTGGAACAGATCTAGCGTTTCCACGCCGGCATCAATGCGCTCTGGCCAAGCAAGCCCATAGGCAATCGGTGTGCGCATATCGGGATTACCCAACTGAGCAATCACAGAGCCGTCGTTATAGGCTGCCATAGAGTGGATAACGCTTTGCGGGTGAACAACGACCTGAATCTGCTCGGGTGTGGCATCAAACAGCCAGCACGCTTCGATTAATTCGAGTCCTTTATTCATCAGCGTGGCGCTATCTACGGAGATTTTACGCCCCATGGACCAGTTAGGATGAGCGCAGGCCTGCTCTGGTGTTACGTTAGCAATATCGGCAGCCGACCAGCCGCGAAACGGCCCGCCCGATGCGGTTAGAAGCAGCTGACGCACGCCGTGTTTGGCTAATCCGCCGCGATGCTCGCTGGGTAGACACTGGTAGATGGCATTATGTTCAGAATCGATCGGCAACAGCGTCGCCCCGGAGCGTGCCACGGCATCCATAAACAGCGCCCCGCTCATCACCAGGGCCTCCTTATTGGCCAATAGCACGCGCTTACCGGCTTCGGCTGCTGCCAGCGACGGCAACAGGCCTGCCGCCCCGACAATCGCCGCCATCACGGTGTCGACCTCAGGCGCTTGGGCGACCTCGCACAGCGCATCCTCCCCCGCCAGCGCCACAGTGTTGGAGCCTGCTTGGCGGAGCGCTTGCTGCAACCATTGGGCATCTGCGACGTCATCCAACACGGCAAACCGGGGAGAGTGCGCTTTACACTGGTCAAGCAGCGCCTCTTTTGAGGTATGCGCCGTTAGGGCATAGACGCGGTAACGCTCCGGATGGCGCGCGATGACATCCAAGGTGCTTTTACCGATGGAACCGGTGGCACCGAGCACAGTGACCGACTGAACCGAGACGTGACTCATAGCGCGCTCACCTGAAGTGATAGTACCTGCAGATACAACAGCGCAAAGATGGGGATGGCTGCGGTGAGACTATCGATACGGTCCAGCACACCACCATGACCCGGCAGCAGCTGGCTGGAGTCTTTAATATTACGGTAGCGTTTCAACATACTTTCAAACAGGTCGCCAAGCACTGAAGTCAGCGTCACCACTGCGGTAATCACGATCAGCGCCACGCCCCCCATCACTCCAAGGGGCTGCCAAAGGGCAAACAGTAGGGCTAGCAGCATCGTGGCAGCAAGCCCTCCATACACGCCCTCCCAGGACTTGCCTGGACTAACCCGCGGGGCTAATTTGCGCTTACCCCAGCGGCGACCAGCAAAGTAGGCGCCAATGTCTGCCGTCCATACCAGCAGCATCACAAACAGAAGCCACACCGCCCCGCTATCACGCAGCACGTTAAAACCTACCCAGCACGGCAGCAGTACCCAAACGCCCATGAGTAGACGGCGTGAAGTGGCTTGCCACTGCTGACTGCTTTCCGGGTAGCGCGTCACCCAGTAAAGGTTCAGCAACCAGCCAGCGGCGGCCAGCCACAACGGCCAAACTGCAAAGGCAGCGCCGCTCAGCCACAGCAGGGCCATGAGCACCGCCATACCGGCCACCAGCGCCAGGCGCGTGCGCGAGACGATAACCCCCGCCAAGTTGGTCCATTCCCAGGTACCTAACAGCACGATCAGCGCTGTAAACAGCGCAAAGGCACCTCCCTGTAATCCAAACAGACCAATTAGCGTGACAGGAGCTAACCAGGCTGCGGTGATCATCCGCTGTTTAAGCACCTTGCGCCTCTATTTGTTCGTCGGTCATGCCAAAACGGCGACGTCGTAAGCAGAAATCATCGAGCGCTTTATCGAAGGCCGCCCCATCAAAATCTGGCCATAACAAGGGCGAAAAGTGCAGCTCGGCATAGGCCAGCTGCCATAACATAAAGTTCGAGAGCCGCTGCTCGCCGCTGGTACGGATGCACAGATCCACCGGCGGTACTTGATCGGTGTTCATGGCCGCATCCAAACGCGCTTCGTCGATGGCCTCGGGCGCCAGCTTTCCGGTAGCCACCTGCTCGGCGAGCTGGCGGGCGGCGCGGGCGATGTCCCACTGGCCGCCGTAGTTCGCGGCAATCACCAGATGCATGCCCGTGTTCTCGGCGGTCAGCGCTTCGGCGCGCTGAATATGCTTTTGAATCGCGGGGGAAAAGCCACGCTGTTCGCCAATAATCGACAGACGGATATTGCGCTCATTAAGTTTTTTGACTTCGCGTTTAAGCGCCATCAAAAACAGCTCCATCAGCGCATTCACCTCAGCGGCAGGACGTTTCCAGTTCTCACTGGAGAAGGCGAACAGGCTCAGCGTTTGCACGCCTCGCTCGACCGCACGCTCGATCACCGCGCGCACGGATTCAACACCGGCGCGGTGGCCGCGCACTCCCGACAGCCCCCGTGCCCGCGCCCAGCGGTTGTTACCATCCATAATGATAGCAACATGAGACGGCAGTGCTTCCTCGGATAGAGAAAGCGTCGTGCCGCCCGGCTGCTCTTGGGGAAGCTGCGGAGACATCATGGGTTCTCGCACCAAAGATCAGTCATAAGTAAGCCAAGCGATGGCCCACGGGCAGCTGAGCTACCCGTGGCTAAGTGAACGCAGGCAGTGATGTTCACAACAATCACTAAACCTGCATGAGATCCTGTTCTTTTGCGGCAAGTGCCTTATCGATCTCAGCGATATATTTATCGGTCAGCTTCTGGATTTCGTCTTCGCCCTGGCGCTGATCGTCCTCGGTAATTTCTTTATCCTTAAGCAAGGATTTGAAATCACCGTTAGCATCACGACGAACGTTACGCACAGCCACGCGCGCGTTTTCTGCCTCGCTACGTGCCTGCTTAATGTAACCCTTGCGCGTCTCTTCGGTCAGCATCGGCATCGGTACACGAATCACGTTGCCTGCGCTTGAGGGGTTGAGGCCCAAGTCAGAGGTCATGATCGCTTTTTCGATTTTAGCCACCATGGACTGCTCCCAAGGAGCCACCGCCAGGGTACGGGCGTCTTCAACGTTGACAGAAGCCACTTGGTTCAGCGGCACTTGGCCACCGTAATACTCAACGGTCACGGCATCCAGGATGCTGGGGTGAGCGCGACCCGTGCGGATCTTGTTGAAGTTGCTGTGCAGCGCCTCAACGCTCTTCTTCATGCGAGACTCTGCATCTTTCTTGATGTCGTTGATCACGTTGTTACCCTCTGTCTATCAGCGTGCCTTCCTTGCCCCCAACCACGAGGTTGAGCAGGGCACCAGGCTTGTTCATATCAAATACCCGCACCGGCATATCATGGTCACGTACCAGGCAGATTGCGGTCAAATCCATTACGCCCAGTTTCTGATCCAGAGCGTCGTCATAGGAGAGCTGGTCGTATTTTACGGCGTCGGGGTGCTTCACCGGGTCCTTATTGTACACGCCGTCCACCTTGGTGGCCTTGATGACAACGTCTACATCCACTTCAATGCCGCGCAAACAAGCAGCAGAGTCGGTGGTAAAGAAAGGGTTACCGGTGCCAGCAGAGAACAGCACCACGTCGCCAGACGTTAAATAACGGATGGCAGTGCGGCGGTCATAGTGCTCCACCACACCGCTCATGGGAATCGCTGACATCACCCGCGAGCGAATATTAGAGCGCTCCAGAGCATCACGCATGGCGAGGGCATTCATCACCGTTGCCAGCATTCCCATGTGGTCACCCGTGACCCGATCCATGCCGGCTTCGTTCAACGCCGCACCACGGAACAGGTTACCACCACCAATCACAATACCGACCTGTACGCCAATACCGACCAGCTGGCCGATCTCGAGCGCCATACGATCCAGCACTTTTGGATCAATACCAAAATCGTGCTCACCCATCAGCGCTTCGCCCGATAGCTTCAGCAAAATACGCTTGTATTTTGACTTTGACTTATCGATTTTGGGGGCCGCAGTGGGGGTAGACTCTTGAACATCACGTGACATGGCATCTCTCCTGAGGCAGACCTGGGCACAGGTGGGCGAGGCGGCACCTGTATTTCACAGGGGCCGGATACACGAAGGCGTGCGCTCGCGCGCACGCCATCTTCTTACTGGAACCTCTGACCTTAGCGACGGCCAGCCTGTTCCATGACTTCTTTAGCGAAGTCGACTTCTTCTTTCTCGATGCCTTCGCCCACTTCAAAGCGAGTGAAGCTAACCACTTCACCACCAGCTGCTTTGACGAATTCAGCAACGGACTGGTTCGGGTCTTTAACAAACGGCTGCTCGGTCAGGCTGTTCTCGGCCAGGTACTTCTTCAGGCGGCCTTGAACCATCTTCTCAGCGATTTGCTCAGGCTTACCGGCCATGTCCGGCTGGGCCAGGATGATTGCCTTCTCTTTGTCCAGCTGCTCTTGCGGCATCTCTTCAGGATGCGCAACCGCCGGGTTGATCGCCGCTACGTGCATCGCAACATCTTTGGCTGCTTCGCTGGTGCCGCCTTTCAGAACGGTCAGAACGCCAATACGGCCACCGTGAACGTATTCGCCCACCAGACCACCTTCAACGGCATTCACGACCACGGCACGACGCACGCCGATGTTTTCGCCGATTTTCTGAACCAGCTGCTCACGAGCGGACTCAAGGTCACCCGCCATCACCGCTGCAACGTCTTCGTTTTTCGCCGCAAAGAACGCATCAGCAATCTTGTTGGCGAAGTCGATGAAGTTGTCGTCACGGGCAACGAAATCGGTTTCAGAGTTGATTTCGACCATTACGCCGTAGCTGCCATCTTCTGCTACACGAGTAACAACCGCACCTTCTGCAGCGGTACGACCCGCTTTTTTCGCGGCTTTAAGACCAGAGCTTTTACGCAGGTTTTCGATCGCGACTTCGATGTCACCGTCGGCTTCGGTGAGTGCTTTTTTACACTCCATCATGCCAAGACCGGTACGTTCGCGCAGTTCCTTAACCTGAGAGGCGCTGATAGCTGCCATGAGATTTCACCTCGGAAATGGTTCTAACTGAGAGTTAAACGCGCTACAGAGTATAAGCACGATAGATGACCGTTGCGTATCACTGTGCAGAGCGCTTGCCGGCATTCATCCGGCATGATCGGCCCGCCTGAGCGAACTCAAAGCGGGAAAAAGGGGGCATAAGGCCCCCTCTTAACACGATGCGGCTCAACCTGCCCGCCGCACCACTGCAGCCTTACTCGGCAGCTGCGCTTGTGTCGGCGGAAGCGGCTTCTTCAGTCACTTCGACGAACTCGTCCGGACGACCTTCTTTCGCGCGGCCACACGCGTCGGCAATCGCCTTCACGTAGATCTGGATAGCGCGGATGGAGTCATCGTTACCCGGGATCACGTAATCAACGCCATCTGGGTTAGAGTTGGTATCTACCACGCCAATAACCGGGATACCCAGCTTGTTGGCTTCGTTAATCGCGATGCGCTCGTGGTCAACGTCGATCACAAACAGTGCGTCCGGCAGGCCGCCCATGTTCTTGATACCACCGATAGAACGCTCAAGCTTCTCTTGCTCACGCGTGGCCATCAAGACTTCTTTCTTGGTCAGCTTCTCGAAGGTGCCGTCTTCGCGCATCACTTCCAGATCACGCAGCCGTTTGATGGACTGACGAATGGTCTTGAAGTTGGTCAGCATGCCGCCCAACCAGCGATGGTTGACGAACGGCTGGCCAACGCGATTCGCTTCTTCTTTGATGATCTTGCTAGCGCTGCGCTTGGTGCCAACAAACAGAATTTTGTTGTTGGATGCCGCCATCTTCTCGACCACGTCGATCGCTTCGTTCAGCGCCGGCAGGGTGTGCTCGAGGTTGATGATGTGAATCTTGTTGCGCGCGCCGAAGATGTATTTGCCCATCTTCGGATTCCAGTACTTGGTTTGGTGACCGAAGTGAGCACCTGCTTTCAGCAGGTCACGCATATTAACGTGAGACATGGTAAAACTCCTGAAACTCGGGTTAGGCCTCCACGCACCCCATGGATCCGACCAGTAGCGTCGTTAAACGTCGCTAAAGGCACCCGGGACCATGTGCCGGTGCATGTGTGTTTTCAAGGCTTGCTGTTGTGCAACCCAGCGGTGCTGCGTTGCGATCTCGTTGCCCTTTCGCGTAGCGCCAGCCAGTATAGAAGCATTGGATGGCGATTGCAGGAAAGCGCGCGGCTTTATACCATAGATCATTGCCAAGATGAAGTCGCAGCCGCGTTTCGGCATTTTCATTTGCGACCCATCACTTACCCAGAAGCCACATCGAGAATTCATGAACGTTCCTATTAAGACGCCTTCTGAAATCGAGAAAATGCGCGAAGCCGGTCGCCAGGCGGCCAGCGTTATCGAAATGATCACTCCCCACGTTAAAGCGGGCATTAGCACTGGCGAGATCGACCGTCTGTGCCACGAGTACATTGTTAACGAGCTGGGCTCGACACCGGCACCGCTGAACTACCACGGCTTTCCCAAAGCAACCTGTACCTCCATCAACCACGTGGTGTGCCACGGCATCCCCGATGACGCCAAAAAGCTCAAAAACGGCGACATCATGAACCTGGATATCACCGTGCGCACACCGGATGGCTACCACGGCGACTCCAGCGTGATGTTCGTGGTGGGCGACACCATTCAGGGCGAACGGCTGTGCCGCATCACCCAAGAGTGCCTATATAAAAGCATTGCGCTGGTGAAACCCGGCGTGCGTCTTTCTGAGCTTGCCCGTGTGATTCAGCAGCACGCCGAAGCCCATGGTTACTCGGTGGTACGTGATTTCTGCGGCCACGGCATTGGCGCGGACTTCCACGAAGACCCGCAGTTCCTGCACTACGACGGCTATGCACCGGATGCCGACATCCGCCTAGAAGCGGGCATGTGCTTCACCATCGAGCCGATGATTAACGTGGGCGGCTACAAAACCAAAGTGCTGCGCGACGGCTGGACCGCCGTCACCAAAGACCGCAGTCTTTCGGCCCAGTGGGAACACACCCTGCTAGTGACCGACACCGGCGTTGACGTGCTCACTGCGCGCAGCGACGAAGACTTTAGCTTTCTGAACGCCTGATGCTTCTTCACCACTACCGGTTCGAGCCGGACACGTCGCTTTTCGATCTCGACCTGTTTCGCACCGAGCTTGCCGGGTCGCGCTCTCCTATCGCCCCGTTTAAAGCCGCGCTGCGGGAAATCCAAGCACGCCTGGATGAACGCTTTCGCGCCGGCAGCGATATTCGCGACTTGGTACGCGGCAGGGCTTGGTATCTTGACCAGCTCCTCGCCATTGCCTGGGCGCAGCATGCTTGGCCCGACGACGGCGTTGCACTGGTGGCCGTGGGCGGCTACGGGCGTGGTGAACTGCATCCCCATTCGGATATTGATCTGCTCTTGCTGCTTGAGCACGACGACGATACCCCCTACCGGGAGCCGCTGAGCGCTTTTATCACCTTCCTCTGGGATATCGGCCTGGAGATTGGCCACAGCGTTCGCTCGCTCAACGACTGCGAGCGGGAAGCCGAAGCAGACGTCACAGTGATTACCAACCTGCTGGAGTCGCGCCTCATTGCCGGGCCGGAAAGTCTGCGTGAGAAGATGCGCGAGCGCCTGAGCACCCCGAACCTGTGGCCCGCCGACCGCTTTTTTGAAGCCAAGTGGCAAGAGCAAATTGCTCGCCACTATCGCTACAACAACTCCGAGTACCACCTGGAGCCCAACTTAAAAAGCTCCCCCGGTGGCCTGCGGGATATCCAGATGATTGGCTGGGTGGCTAAGCGTCACTTCGGCACCGAGCAGTACACCGATATTGTCGCCAACGGCTTTATGAATGACGCGGAGCTGCGCATTCTCAGCCAGGGTCAGGCGTTTCTTTGGCAGGTGCGCTACGCCCTGCATATGCTCACAGGCCGAGCCGAAGACCGCCTGCTGTTTGATCACCAGCGCACCATTGCCGAGATGTTTGGCTTTAGGGATACCCCCGAGCGGCTCGCGGTCGAGCAGTTCATGAAACGCTACTACCGCCACGTGACGGCCCTCGCCGGGCTCAACGATATGTTGCTACAGCACTTCGACGAAGTGATTTTGCGCGGCAAGGAGTCGTTGGAAACCGTTAAGCTGAACGAACGCTTTGAAACCAAGGGCGGCTACATCCAGGCGCGCTCCCGCAACCTGTTCCGCGAGCGCCCGGCGGCCATGCTAGAGCTCTTCCTGCTGATGGCCAAGCATCCGGAAATCGAAGGGGTACGCGCCGATACTATTCGGCTGATTCGTGACCACCGCCACCAAATTGACGACCACTACCGGGAAGACCCACGCCACCAGCGGCTGTTTATGGCCATTATGCGCGCGCCGGGTAACGTCCCTCGCCAGCTGCGGCGTATGAACCGCTACGGCATTCTCGGCAAGTACCTGCCGGAGTTCGGCCGCGCGGTGGGGCTGATGCAGCACGATCTGTTCCATATCTATACGGTGGACGCCCACACCCTGCGCCTGCTGAAATTTCTGCACGGCTTCCGCAAGCCCGAGGCAAAGGACGACTTCCCGGTGGCCGCCAACCTGATCCATCAGCTGCCTAAGCTGGACCTGCTGTGGATTGCCGGCCTGTTCCACGATATCGGCAAAGGGCGTGGTGGCGACCACTCAGAAATCGGCGCGCGGGACGTCGAACAGTTCTGCCATCGCCACCATATTTCCCAGCACGACACCAACCTGGTGAGTTGGCTGGTGGAGCATCACCTGCTGATGTCGATGACCGCCCAAAAGCGAGATATCAGCGACCCGGATGTGATCCGCGATTTCGCCCTCATCGTGCGCGACGAGACCCGCCTGGACTACCTCTATGTGCTCACCGTTGCCGACATCAATGCCACCAACCCCACACTGTGGAACGGCTGGCGGGCCTCGCTGCTGCGCCAGCTGCATGCAGAGACCAAGCGCGCCCTGCGCCGAGGGCTGAAAAACCCGCCGGACAGAGACGACTGGGTGAGAGAAACACGCACCGAGGCCCGCTCACTGCTGCAGACCGTTGGGGTGGACAGCGAGCAAATCGATCAGCTATGGGAGTCCCTGGGGGAAGACTACTTCCTGCAGTACGCCCCCAGCGAGATCGTTTGGCAGACCCAGGGCATTCTGGCCCATCAGCCCTCCCCCCTGCCGCTGGTGCTGATCAGTGCCCCCACCGCCGACATGGCCGAAGGCGGCACCAAAGTGTTCATCCACACCCGCTCGGTGGATGACCTGTTCGCCGCCACTGCTGCCGCCATGGAGCAGCTCGGACTCTCGATCCACGATGCCCGCATTGCTACTTCCCACAACGACTGGACGCTCAACACCTTTATCGTGCTGGATAGCCACGGCCAGCCGATTCGCGACGCGGAGCGCATCGAAGAGATGCGCAGCCACTTGGTAGAAGAGCTGGATGACCCGGATGACTATCCAGAAATCGTCACTCGACACACGCCGCGCCAGCTCAAGCACTTCAAAGTGCCTACCGAAGTGGTGATCGAGCAGGATCCGGCCAATGAACGCACCCTACTGGAACTGACCGCCCCCGACCGCCCCGGTCTGCTGGCTCGGGTAGGGCGCATTTTCATGGAGCAGGATATCTCGCTCTCAGCCGCTAAAATTGCCACGCTAGGCGAACGGGTTGAAGACGTTTTCTTCATCACCACCAAAGCAGGCGAGCCGCTCACCGACCCCGAACGCCAGCAGCAGCTCCGCGAACGGCTGATTGAGGTATTGGGAGTTTAAAGCTCGCGCTGTCTATGATTGCCGGGGGCTGGTTGAAGCGAGGGTCTTTCGCCATGGCCGGAATATGTTCCATACCATTCCGGCATTTCCGCCATCCATGGCGGTCAGATGGCGAAAGTAGCGCCCATGGATGGGTTCACAGCGCCCTCGCAGCAACCTGCCCTCGGCACCACTAAGCGCAATTGGCTGTTTTGCTTGTTCGGTTAGGTTTGAGCCTGCACCAGGGCTTGCCTATAATCGGCGGTTCGATAAATGGTTTTGCCCACAGTTCCCGCCCTTAAGCTCTCAACGGACGCGCCATGAACCCTGATCTCAACGCCCTACACCCCTATCCGTTTGAAAAGCTGGCCGCCCTCAAAGCGAGCCTAACGCCCCCGGCGGGACTGGCGCATATTCCGCTGACGATTGGCGAACCCCAGCACGCCCCCTACCAAGGCGCGCTGGAGGCACTCATCGCCCACCAGTTAGAGATGGCCCGCTACCCGGCCACCAACGGCCTTCCCGCCCTACGCGACGCGATTGCGACCTGGGCCACCCAACGCTTCCAGCTGGCGGGGTTGGATGCCGAGCGCCAAGTACTGCCGGTGAACGGCACTCGCGAAGCCATCTTCGCTTTTGTACAGGCCGCGTTGGACCGCACCCGCCCCGCAAAAGTGGCCGTACCCAACCCCTTCTACCAGATTTACGAAGGCGCCACGCTGCTGGCAGGCGGCGAGCCGCTCTACCTGGACTGCACCGCCGAGAACGGCTTCCGCCCCGATTTTGCAGCGGTCAGCGCCGACACTTGGCGCGATGTGCAGATCGTGTTTATCTGCTCGCCGGGCAACCCGACCGGCGCCGTCACGCCGCTGGCCGAGTTCAAACAGCTGATTGCTCTGGCCGATGAGCACGACTTCATCATCGCCTCCGACGAGTGTTACTCCGAACTCTACCTGGATGAAAACACACCGCCGCCTGGGCTTTTGCAGGCCTGCGCCGAGCTTGGCCGCGATGACTACCGCCGCTGCGTGGTCTTCCACTCGCTCTCCAAGCGCTCCAACCTACCAGGGCTGCGCTCGGGTTTCGTGGCAGGTGATGCCGACCTACTCGCCCCGTTCAAGCGCTACCGCACCTATCACGGCTGCGCCATGTCGCTGCCACTACAGCACGCCTCCATTGCCGCTTGGCAAGACGAAGTCCACGTGCGCGCCAACCGCGACGCCTACCGCGAAAAATTCAGCGCGGTGACGGATGTGCTTGCCCCGGTGATGGATTTTCCCACTCCGGAAGCGAGCTTCTACCTCTGGCCTGCGGTGCCGGGTGGCGACGATATCGCCTTTACCCAGCGGCTATTCAGCGAACAGCACGTGAGCGTACTGCCCGGCAGCTTGATGGGTCGCCCAGGGCAAAACGGCCTTAACCCCGGCGCGGGTCGGCTACGCTTAGCGTTAGTGGCGGAGCTTGAGCCGACCTTAGAAGCGGCCAAGCGCCTTCGCCAACTGGTCGAGCGCGGCTAACGCGCCGCCGCTTAAGACGACGAAAGGAGGCTCTATGCTAACGCTCTACATGATTCATAACTGCGACACCTGCCGTAAAGCGCGTAAAGCGCTGGACGACAAAGCGCTGATGTATAAAACCCACGACCTGCGTAAAGATGGCCTTTCTGCGGCGCTGCTTGAGCACATCTTGAATCGCGTACCGTTGGTTGAGGTGATCAACAAACGCAGCAAAACCTGGCGCAATCTTTCTGACGAAGAGAAAGATTACGATGCCAACTCGGCGCGCCAGCTGCTGCTCAAGCACCCCACGCTGCTCAAGCGGCCGCTGCTGGAACTCGACGACGGCACCATCATGATCGGCTACCGTGACGGCGACTATGACAAGCTAAGCGGCTAACCCTGACTCACTTTCTTTCACCCACTTTCTTTCACCCACTTTCTCTCACTAACCTCTAAGGAATACGCGTTATGCTGAGCTTCGCGCTTGGAATCGGCACCCAAAACACCCAGGGCGACTGGCTGGAAATCTACTACCCGGCCCCGCTGCTCAATCCGGACGCGAGCCTGGTCGCCGCTGCCAAAGAGGCCCTGGATGCACCGGCGGGCAATGCCCCGGTGAGCTTCTTACCGGAAGACTGCACCCGCTTGGCCAAGGCGCTGGAAGCGGCAGGCCACTCCGAGCAGGCCGCTCTGGCCGAGTCGCTGGCCACTAGCCAGCGCCCGCTGGTGGCGATGTTCCTGGAGAGCGACCAGCCGCCGCAAACCGCACCTGAGGTGTACCTGAAGCTGCACCTGCTGTCGCATCGCTTAGTGAAGCCTCACGGCCTGGACCTGACCGGTATGTTCGGCCTGCTGCGCAACATCGCCTGGACCAACGAAGGCGCAATCGATATCGAAGAGCTGCCCGCGCGCCGTCTGAAGGCGCGCTTAGCGGGCCGTACGCTGTCCGTCGACTGCGTGGACAAATTCCCCAAAATGACCGATTACGTAGTGCCCACCGGCATCCGCATCGGCGACACCGCTCGTGTGCGCTTGGGCGCTTACCTGGGTGAAGGCACCACGGTCATGCATGAAGGGTTTGTTAACTTCAACGCAGGCACCGAAGGCCCCGGCATGATCGAAGGGCGCATTTCCGCAGGCGTTATGGTCGGCAAAGGCTCTGATCTGGGCGGCGGCTGCTCCACCATGGGCACGCTCTCTGGCGGCGGCAACATCATCATCAAAGTGGGCGAAGGCTGCCTAATTGGCGCCAATGCCGGTATCGGTATTCCGCTGGGCGACCGTTGCACCGTGGAAGCCGGCCTCTACATCACCGCAGGCTCTAAAGTGACGCTGCTGGATGACCAAGGCCAGGAAGTGAACACCGTTGCCGCCCGCGAGCTGGCAGGCCAAGACGACCTACTGCTGCGCCGTAACTCCCAGAATGGCCGCATCGAGTGCCTGACCAATAAAAGCGCCATTGCGCTGAACGAGGCGCTGCATGCCCATAACTGAGCCTGCCTCACTGTCGCCTACGCTGAAGCTGGCCTTTGAGCTGCTTCGCCGGGCGTCGGTGACTCCCGACGATGAAGGCTGCCAGGACCTGATGATCGAGCGCTTAACGGCGCTCGGTTTCCATATCGAGCAGCTACCGTTTGGCGATGTGAAGAATTTTTGGGCGGTTCGTGGTCACCACGGCCCGGTGCTGGCGTTTGCGGGGCACACCGACGTGGTGCCCAGCGGGCCACACACTAACTGGGAATTTCCGCCTTTCGAGCCCTGCATCGACGACCAAGGCATGCTCTGCGGGCGCGGCGCGGCTGATATGAAGGGCAGCCTTGCCGCCATGCTCACCGCGGTGGAGCGCTTTGTCGCCCGCTATCCTGATCATGACGGCCGCATTGCGTTTTTGATTACCTCCGATGAGGAAGGCCCGGCCATCGACGGCACCCGTGCGGTGGTAGAACATCTTCGCGAGCGCAATGACCGCCTGGATTACTGCATCGTTGGCGAGCCCTCCTCTACTGCTCGCCTAGGCGATGTGATCAAAAACGGTCGTCGTGGCTCTTTGGGCGGTGTGCTGCATATTAAGGGCATTCAAGGCCATGTGGCCTACCCTCACTTAGCGCGCAACCCGATCCACCAAGCGATGCCCGCCCTGGATGCGCTCGTCAACGAGCACTGGGATGCTGGCAACGACTTCTTCCCTGCGACCAGCTTTCAGATATCTAATCTGCGTGCCGGTACAGGGGCCACCAATGTGATTCCTGGCGAGGTAGAGGTGGTGTTCAACTTCCGCTACTCCACGGAAGTCACCCATGACGAGCTGCGCTCACGCACCGAGGCAATTCTGGATCAGCACGGTCTTGAGTATCACATCGACTGGACGCTGAATGGCGAACCGTTCCTGACGTCCGAAGGTGAGCTAGTGGAGGCGGCGATTCGTGGCGTGGAAGCCGTGACTGGCGAACGCCCAGCGCTTTCTACCAGCGGCGGCACCTCGGATGGCCGTTTTATTGCCACTCTGGGCGCGCAGGTGGTAGAGCTTGGCCCGCTGAACGACACCATTCACAAGGTGAACGAGCGCGTGCGCGCTAGCGATTTGGATGCGCTGAGCCGCATCTACGAAGCAACCCTTCAAGCGCTACTGACCAACGACGAGGTAAGCGTATGATGGAGCGGTTTCCGGATATCGAAGTGTATCTGGCGCGGGTTACGCTGGATGACATTAACGCCTGGCTGGCTGACGTGCTGAGTGCACCGCCCCTTAGCCCAGCAGGAAAAGGCAAGTGGAAAACCCGTGGCCAGTATCAGGGCGATAGCGTACCGGTGCTGCTGGTGGATAACGCCGCGGATGGTTTTGCCAGCCTCTGGTTCGATAGCGGACACACTCCGTGGCACACCGACCAGGAGTGCGCCCAGCACGCCGCTGAAGCACTGCAGGTGGAAGTCCGCTGTTCGCTGGGGGGCTGGCACCCTGGCGACGACCCAGACCGCTTTTGGCAGGTGCTGCCCGGCGGCCAGGAAAAAGCCATCGAATGGCCGGACTCAGGCCGTTAAATGCAAAAACCCCCGTAAGCGCGGGGGTTTTCTCTTTCAGCACTAATTTATCACTACAGCGCCTAGGCGCTTACTCAATAATGCTGACGTCATCGGCCTGCAGGCCGCGATCATTTTTAATCACGTGATAGCGAACAATCTGGCCTTCGGCCAGCATACGCGGGCCACGGCCACGAATGGCACGGAAGTGAACAAACACATCCTCTCCGTTATCGCGAGTAATAAAGCCGTAGCCTTTGTTGGTGTTAAACCACTTTACTTCCCCCTCTTCACGGCCATCGTTGGGGTCGATGATATCTTCCTCTTCATCATCTTCCACCGTAGGAGCAGGTGCTTGGGGTTGGCGCGGCGCAGGCTTAGCCCGAGCCACATCTGCCTTCACAACCATTGGTGGCGCCAGGGCAGCCGCCGCTAACGTGCCGAGAAACAACATAATAAAGCAGCCAAAGGCTACCGCGGCATATACGCTAAAAGCAGCTTCGGCTAACCACTGCTCAGCCAGAGGTGCATTGGTTAAATGAACAATCCCTGCCAGAAGAAGCGGCGTGGGGGCGGCGAGTAAGACACTGATAAAGAAACAGCGAAAAACAACTTTTGGGTTCATAGATGATAAAAGCTCTCTTGTTGTATGGGTAACAGACGAAGGACAATACTCGAACTACCAGGCCCATTCCTAACAGTACCGAGCATACTACACAAGGTGACGATGTTATCATGACAAACGAATTATCGCCTGCTGAGCTCGCTCAACGTCTTGAATCGTTGGAGAGTCGGCTGGCCTATCAGGAGCACTGGCTGGACACTCTGGATCAAGCGGTCGCCCAGCAGGAGCGCCGCTTGGAAAAACTGGAGCAGCTAAGCGCCTTGATGCGCGAACGGCTACGCGAGCAGCATCAGGCGCTCCAGGCGGGCGACTCCCAAGGCAGTTTTCGTCCAGAAGACGATATCCCACCCCACTATTAAGCCACGACTCGCGGCTTCTTGCCCGCCCAAAAGCAGTGGGATTACCTCACCATGCTGGCCGGGGCAACGCTTTCTAGCCCAAATGCATCGGCAACGGCACGATAGGTCACCTTGCCGTTGTGAACGTTAAGGCCGGGCAGGAAGTGCGCATCATCGGCTAATGGCCGTGCTTAGTCGCGGAACACGCGCACGCCTAGCGCCTTCAAGTACGACGTCTCCGGTATGGCCGGGTGCACCGGGTGATCCGGCCCTTGGTGGCCCTGGAAGATCACCTGACCTTGGCGGTCTTGGTGGCGCACTGCACCGCGCACCACATCGACCAAACGATCAGACGCAAGGTGCATGGAGCAGGATGCCGACAGCAGCAGGCCATCTCGGCCCAGCAAACGCATCGCTTCACGGTTAAGACGCGAGTAGGCGCGCTCGCCGTTGGGGATATCCTTACGCTTTTTGATAAACGCAGGCGGATCGAGAATCACCACATCGAACTGCTCGCCATCTGCCTTTAGCGCCGCCAGGGCTTCAAAAGCATCGCCTTCACCAATCGCCACCTGCTCTTGAACGCCGTTCAGCTCGGCGTTGCGCGCCACTTGCTCCAGCGCCGCGCCGGATGCATCCACGCAGAGCACTTCTGATGCACCGCTGGCCGCCGCCTGAACGCCCCAGCCACCCACGTAGCTGAATACGTCTAGCACGCGCTTACCGGCCACTTGGCTGTTGAGCCAAGCACGGTTCACACGGTGATCATAGAACCAGCCGGTTTTCTGGCCGTTTAGCACCGGCACGGCAAAGGTGACGCCATTTTCGACTAGCAGCACTTCGTCAGGCAGCGTACCTTTGACGACTTCCACGTGGGCTTCCAGGCCCTCCTGGCGGCGGCCACCGGTGTCGTTACGGAAGACGATAGCACTCGGCTTAACCACTTTCTCCAGGGCGTCAACGATATCTTCCGCCAGTGCCTGCATACCGGCGGTGTTGAGCTGCACCACCAGCACATCGCCGAAACGATCAATCACCAGGCCAGGCAACAGGTCGCCCTCGCCATGAATCAGGCGATAAAACGGCTGATCAAACAGGCGCTGGCGCAGCGCTAGGGCCTGATTAAAGCGATGCACGAACAGCGAGCGGTCCAGGCGCATTTCAGGGTCGCGAGACATGATGCGGCCGCAGATCAGCGAGTGCGGGTTCACGTAGGCAACGCCCAGGGTTTTACCGTTGGACGCCTCTACCAGCGCAGGCTCGCCCGCCGCAAAGTTTTTCAGCGGCGTCTCTTTGATATCGACTTCGTTGGAGTAGATCCACAGATGGCCAGCTTTTAAGCGGCGATCGGCGTTTTTATTCAAGCGCAGGCGTTGGGTCACAACAATCTCCAAAAGAGCAAGCTTATAGTGCACTTAGGCACTGTAAGCATAAAAACAGTTAACCGCCCAAGGCGGCGATTAACGCTGGCAACCGGGGCAAAACACACTGGCACGTTGACCCAGGGTAATGCGCTTCAGCTCGCTGCCACAGCGTAGGCAAGGCTGCCCGTGGCGTCCGTAAACATTCAGCCGCTGGGCGAAGTAACCAGGCTCGCCTTGGCCGCTGACAAAATCGCGCAGCGTGGTGCCACCTTGGGTAATGGCCGCCGCCAACACCTCTTTGACGGCCGCCGCTAGCGCGTCGTAGCGCGCTTGGGAAATTCGCCCCGCCGCACGGCGCGGGTCGATGCCTGCCATAAACAGCGCTTCGGCGGCATAAATATTGCCCGCACCCACCACCACACGGTTGTCCATCAAAAAGGGCTTTACTGCCACCCGCTTATTACGCGACAGACGGTAGAGCCACTGGCCGTTGAAGGCATCGCTAAGCGGTTCAGGGCCAAGGTGAGCAAGGCGGGTATCGCGGCTGCCGTCGCCCTGCTGCCAGTCGACAAACCCAAACCGACGCGGGTCATGGTAGCGCAGCACGTAGCCGCTAGCGGTCACCACATCCACATGGTCGTGCTTTTTCGGCAAATCCCCCAGGCGGGCAATACGCAGGCTGCCCGACATGCCTAAGTGCCACAGCAGCGTGGCACTGCCATCAGCGGTGGCTAGCGGAATCTGCAGGTATTTAGCTCGTCGGGCCAACTCGCCCACTCGTGCGCCGATTAAGCGTTCGGCCAGGTCGTCCGGCACTGGTACCCGCAGGCGTGGCTGGCGCACCCGCACTTCGGTAATTTCTTGCCCCTCTATATAGGGGGCGATGCCACGTCGCGTGGTTTCAACTTCAGGCAGTTCGGGCATGATGAAAGCCTATGATGACAGCACAGTGACAGCGATTAACGGCCAAGGCGCTAACGACAGACATGCAAAAACCCGGCTTTAGGCCGGGTTTTTCAACAGGCGCTCGCCTGCGGTGAAAGCCGATCATCGTAATCGCGATTACTTGATCTTGGCTTCCTTGTAGATAACGTGCTTACGGACCACCGGGTCGTATTTCTTGAATTCGAACTTATCCGGGGTGTTCCGCTTGTTCTTATCAGTGGTGTAGAAGTGGCCTGTACCGGCACTAGACACCAGCTTGATCTTATCGCGCATGGTTTAACTCTCCCAAAAGTGCTTAGCAAAAAGCTGGCTTAGATAGCGTCGCCGCGTTTGCGGATATCGGCCAGAACCGTCTCGATACCTTTCTTGTCGATGATGCGCATGCCTTTAGAGGAAACGCGCAGCTTGACGAAGCGGTTTTCAGACTCAACCCAAAAACGATGGGTGTGCAGGTTCGGCAAGAAACGACGACGTGTCTTACGCTGGGAGTGAGAAACGTTATTACCAGTTACCGGACGCTTGCCGGTAACCTGACATACTTTGGACATGAGAGCCTCCAACCGCTTGGCGAGTTGTTCAAAACTGTCGGGCAAACCGGAGCAGGGAGGGAGTCGACGCAGTTAACCGCCTAGCTGTACCCAAATCCGTTATTCAACCCAAGTTCAAAGGTGGCACTTTATACCAGAGCACCTAGCTACCAGCAAGCGAAACCGCCCAAAAAGGCCAAAAAAGCGCGTTTTTGGACAATTTACTTAGAAAAAGGGCAAAGACCGAAGGGTCGAGCACACGTCTTCTGCTGCTGATGCTGCTGAAAATTACCGCTATAGCCAGCCACGCTCGGCAAATGACACCACTTCTCCGTCCCCCACCACAAAATGATCGAGTACCCGCACGTCAAAGAGTGCAAGGGCATCTTTTAAGCGTTCTGTGATACGTCGATCAGCATCGCTGGGCTCAGCCACACCCGATGGGTGATTGTGGGCCAGGATGACAGCACCAGCGTGTAACTCAAGCGCACGCTTGGCAACTTCGCGGGGGTAAACGGATGCGCTGTCTAGGGTACCGCGAAACAGGGATTCATAGCGAATAATTCGATGCTGTGTATCCAAAAAAAGTACGGCGAACTCTTCATGCCCCAAGTGACGCAGCTGTGAGCTCAAATAGTGGCGCACCAACGCAGGCGACGTTAGGGCATTGCCACGAGCCAGTTGGCTGGCCAAATGCCGTCGAGAGAGCTCTAGGGTGGCCTGCAACTGGGCAAATTTAGCACTTCCCAGACCACGGGCGGAGCAGAACTGGGTTTGGTCCGCCTCAAGCAACTGCCTTAACCCCCCAAAGTTCGCCAGCAAGTCCCGCGCCAAGTCTACCGCTGAGCGCCCCTGCACGCCTACTCGCAGAAAAATCGCTAACAGCTCGGCATCCGAAAGCGCCTGCGCGCCCATATTCAACAGCTTTTCCCGTGGCCGCTCACCTTCGGGCCAATGATTAATCCCCATCCACGCCTCCCTAATGGTTCTTTTAACGCACTACCATGACCACCAGCCTCACTATACCTCGCATTATGGCGAATCTGCCGAGCATGCCAAAATAATCAGCCAAATGGTATGGTAAGCCCCTTGTTGATCGTCACACTGGACTGCCCACCATGGCCCCACTTTCGCACTCCCCCTTATCGTCGCTAGCGGGTAAGCGCCTGCTGCTGGGCGTTAGCGCTGGCATCGCGGCCTACAAAAGCGCCCTTATCGTGCGGCAGCTAAAACAGGCTGGCTGCGAGGTTCGTGTAGTGATGACCGAGGGAGCCCAGGCGTTTATAACGCCACTCACGCTTCAGGCACTTTCGGGCGAGCCGGTGCGTACCTCGCTACTCGACCCTGAAGCGGAAGCTGGCATGGGGCATATCGAGCTGGCCCGCTGGGCGGATGCCATCGTCATCGCCCCGGCCACCGCCGACTTGATCGCGCGGCTGGTCCATGGCATGGCGGATGACTTACTGACCACTCTATGCCTTGCTTCTGAAGCACCGCGTCTCATCGCCCCTGCGATGAATCAGGCCATGTGGCGCCACCCAGCCACTCAGCGCAATGTGAAACAGCTGGCCACCGATGGCTGGCAGTTGATTGGCCCGGCGGCGGGCGATCAGGCCTGCGGCGACGTCGGCCCAGGGCGCATGAGCGAGCCTGATGAAATTCTGGAGGCCGTGAGCCGCCATTTTGCACCGCCCATTACCCCTTCGGCCAGCGCCCCCCATGTCGTGATTACCGCTGGCCCCACGCGGGAGGCACTAGACCCTGTCCGCTACCTGTCGAATCACAGCTCGGGGAAGATGGGCTATGCCCTGGCGGCCGAGGCGGCCGCGCAAGGCGCACGAGTAACGCTAATCAGCGGCCCGGTGAATTTGCCTACTCCCCAAGGAGTCGAGCGGCTCAACGTCGAAACCGCCGTACAAATGCATACAGTAGCGCTTGAGCTAGCGCCCCAGGCGGCGCTGTTTATCGGCTGCGCAGCGGTAGCCGACTACCGCGCCGCCAACGCGGCCGAGCACAAGCTGAAAAAAACCGACGACCAGGACACCCTAACGCTCACGCTGGTGAAAAATCCCGACATCATTGCCGATGTGGCGGCGCTACCGGACGGCCAGCGCCCCTTTGTCGTGGGCTTTGCCGCCGAGACCCAAGACATCGAGCGTTACGCCCAGGATAAGCTCGCCCGCAAAGGGCTCGATATGATCGTCGCCAACGATGTTTCCCAGCAGGGGCTGGGATTTGGCAGCGACGACAACGCGGCGCTGCTGCTATGGCGAACATCCGACGGTAGTGACCGACTCGTCGCACCGCCACAGCCTAAAACGCAGCTGGCCGCGCTGATCGTTCGGCACGCCCTCACCCACCTCTCTTTGACCTCTTCTGGAGCCTAACCATGAGCAGCCCCCGACCTCGCCTGCAGTGCAATGTGTTGGATGAGCGCCTGCACGACTATCTCCCCACCTATGCCACGACAGGCTCTGCGGGCATGGACTTACGCGCCCTGCTGGATGAGCCGCTCATCCTTGCCCCCAGCGAATGTCAGCTCGTCCGCACCGGCCTTGCCATCTATATTGAAGATCCGGGTTTAGCGGGAATGATTCTGCCGCGCTCTGGCCTAGGCCATAAACACGGCATCGTGCTGGGTAACCTAGTTGGGCT